>Ga0070693_100000143_pt1 | contig 32178 bp, 59 predicted proteins | sample KBSK1103metaG_FD_65472 | JGI IMG/M metagenome (GOLD analysis project Ga0070693, IMG submission 65472) | Corn, switchgrass and miscanthus rhizosphere microbial communities from Kellogg Biological Station, Michigan, USA - KBS K1-10-3 metaG | ecosystem: Host-associated > Plants > Roots >...
GCAGAGAGTCGGTGCAATACATGTATATACAAAGCCGCGGATCATGCTTTATAATGCCCGTCAAGTTATTTTTTATTGTCAAATCGTGTCGAAGCCGCCACGTCTTCCGGTTCTAACACCCGAACACCTGCACGCTTTCCAGGCGGCGCACCCTCAGTTTAAGGCGCGATTCGACTTTACCGGCCTGGCGCGGGAGCTCGAGAAGGTGGGCTCAGGGCGGCGCCGGATGTATTCGATGCGGCTGAAGCGCTCTCTGGTGCTTCAGCTAGACCATGTGGCGCATCAGCTCCAATGGAGTCGGACTCATTTGGTTGAGGTGATTCTGGGTCAAGCGCTCGAGAAGTTCCGGACGGCAGAGATACCGCCGCCGGCGCCCTCTTCATCCAGGCGCTCGGCTCGGAAGCTGGGCGAAGGGCGTAGAAAGTAAAAAAGTGTCTGGGGGATACCCGCCATTGGAGATTATCGCCCCATCCTGCCAGGGTGGGCAGGTGGGGCGACTTTAGGGTTCGGTTGGTGGGTCTAACGGGGGTCAGCCGGTGCTCCCTCGCATGATGGGAGCGGGAGACGGGCACCAACCAGCCAGGGAAAGGATATCGGATATAATTGAATGGTTCAAGCGTTCGGCGGGATAAAACGGTCTAGCAACCCGGATCGATGACATTTTTGAGACTTTGTGCTAGATCCGATTTAGCTTTTGTTTTTAAGCTCTGATTTCAGAGTGCCCACAAATCCGGGCGGGCTTTCTCTCCGTGCACTTTGCACAAGGAGGAAAGTATTTTGGTGGTATAGGGTTTGGCGTATTCTCCAGGGTACGGACAGCAACAATCCGGCGGTCCGAATCGGTGCGCAATTTCAGCGTGATAGAGTGGCAGCCATTCGTTAGCGTCGCTCAGTGCTTGTTCGATAAGCTGTTGTGGGAGCTCGCCTAGTTTTGCGAGCCGTTCGTTCTCTACAAAGAGTGAGGCGTTGAACATGAGCCGGTCACTGTTCATAGACTTGACAATGTTGGTGGCTTTCGGGGTGTTCATTTCAGTTAGTTCACTTTCCGGTTTTAGTCTTCTGCGCTGACTTCTTCTATCGTGAGACGAAACTTCTGACCGCTCGAAATGGTGATTTCAACTTCACCGATGTCAAGTGCTTCAACTTCCCAGCCACGTCTGGTTAGCAGCTCTGCGTGTGATAAGAAATACTTCACGGTAGAAGCGATTGATGCCTTGTCTTCTCGTTCACTCATGTTGTGGCTTTCCATTCACGTAGAAGCCTGTCGATTCCTCCCATTGAGCGTCTGCTTCAATTGGCGGGGCGCTGTGTTTGCACTTACAGCGCTGTCCGTCCCAAGAATCGATGCCGCCCTTGCGCCATCCACATACGCAGCAGACTGGGTGTAGTGGCTTTAGACTTACGCTCAGAGGCGTGTATGGTCTGCCCTTTTCAATGAGCTTCATTTTGAATCCGGGCAGAAGCGACGATCATCCGGGTTGCGGTGAGCGTTGCCGCACCAGATGCAGGTACTGAGCGCATCGGGCAGGCTGGACCAATTGATGAATTCGGTGCTGAGTTGCTGTGAGACTCGGATGGTGTCAGCGGTGTTGTAGGGATCCGCGCCGGGTTCGTGTGACTGTGACACTTTCCGGCGTAGGATTTCCTTTGCGTCCGGTTCAGCGTGGCGGTTCATGACTTTTTGCTGAGCTCGATGCCGCGTTGAGCCATGGCGGCAATCTCTTTCAGAGCTGCCGTAAAATCGTACCCTGACAGGTTGGGAGTCGTGGCGACTCTCTGGATTGTCTGCAGAAGCTGAATTACTTCGTCTTTCATCGCTTGACCCTCTTTCCTAGACGCGATGGGTGCATTCTACCGCGATCGCGGTAGGATTCCTAGAATGCGGTCACGGGTTACGAAGCGGCGTGCGTGTTACGTAAACTGTGCGGTTGCGGTAGCGGGCGGGGGGCTACGGCTTATTGAGCGGTTTTTTCTATTCGATCACTTCGCCCGTTTCGTCCTCCACTTCAATTTTCACCCGTTCTTTTTCCTCAGTCTCCAGCCAACCCTCCTCCTCCAGATAGTTGAGGATGGCTTTGCTGTCCTGATCCGGCTCGAGAAATGCGTCCTGAAATTCGGTTTGGAAATCATCATCCGCATCGCTGAACCACACTGGCTCGCCCTCCTCCTCGAGCACGGCGCCGCCCTCGGCGGTAAACACCAAGGTGAGCTCCGAGTCTGAGCCCTCCTCCACATCGTCTTCCTGGGTATTGGCGACGGTGTTCACTGGACTGTCAGGCTGGTGGGTGGTGATGGGATGGGTGTGACGGTAGTGGTGGCGGTCGCGGTGGCGGTGGTGGTTCCGATCGGCGGGCCGGTCACTGACGCGGATGGCGTGGAGCAGAGCTTTGCGGCGTTGCACGCCACAATGTTGTAGGCGTAGGTTCCGGGCGCCGGCGGTGTGATGGTTGCGCTGGTGGCGGAAGCGCTGACGGGTGTGGATGTGCTGACAGGATTTCCGACCGGTCCCCACCAGATAGTAAACCCGCTCAAATCGGTGAGAGGACTTCCGTCCGTGTTGGTAGCGGGCGCGATCCAGTGCAGAATGTTGCTGGCGCGGGTCCAATTACACGCGACACCATAGATGGTCGTTTTGGTGATGGTGTCCGTGGCGCTTCCGGAAGGGGTCGCGGTGGGGTTGGTGATACTGCCGCCGGTGAGTGCACAGCTCGAGGCGGGCGGGCTACTGGACCAATTAACGACAACGCTGATGGTACCGTTGCCGCTGGTAGGGGTGGCGGTGAGCGTGACGGTGCCGGCTGCCTGAGCGTGGCACAGCGTGGCGAGCGCCAGCAGACTAACAATACAAAGTAGGTTTTTCATGATGCTGTCTTTTTGGCAAGCAGATGGTTATGGATCCTGGCCTTTTTGCTGTATTGGGTGCGCCCGTCGGGTCGGAGCTCGGAGCGTTAGACTGGAATTACAGCACCGCCGCCGGCCTGAGGATGCCATTGGGAGGAGCGCAGCATGCAGCTCTCGCCGGGTCCTAGGATCAGAGACTTACAGCTATGGACTTCGGAGATGTCCCGGCTGGTCAGTTTGAAGGTGGCTTGACGGCTGGGCGAAAAAATCGCCTGGCGTCCTTCGGGTAGCCGCACGGACTCTACGAGTATCTCGGTGGGGCGATCCAGGCAATTTTTGATCGCAATAAGATCCTCATCAGTCCAGCTTATGGTTTCATCCGTGCGCCCATCCAGTTTTTCTGTGTCATTGAGCGTGCTTTTTACGTGCACCCCTTTTTTGTCAGAGTCGTTGCACACGAACCGGATCTGATTCATCAGGGTTTTCCGGCTGCGGAGTCGGTGTTGGATCAAGTCTTCTGGTGTGAAGTCCACGGGGGTTATCTCGGTAGTAGGCCCACAAGCCAACAGCGCTTAGCGCGGTGACACAAGCGGATTCAAAGGCAATCCACAGTACATTGGAGGACACATCAACCCGGGCGGGTCAGGCGTTCCATGAGCACATCCCACAAGCCCAGGAATACCTGCGACATGTACCCTCCGATCGCCGCGCCCTCGGCGCCCACCGCCGCGGCGGTGATGGAGTCGAATTTGAGCGGTTGGCCATGTGCGTGTCCCCAGGTCTCGAGCAGCCACACGGTGACGATTGCGGCCGGTCCGCCGGCCACTGCCGTGGTGGCCGCCTGGTGCAGCGCGGAGGGTGCCGGTCGCTTTCCGGGTGTCGTAGGGTCGGACGGATGAGCGGGATCAGGAGTGTTCATGGGACTTTTCTCCCGGGAAGCCTGTCGTTTAATCCGCGGGCGGCGCTACGTGATCAGCCTGCAGAATGGTGTGTGCGGCATCGGACCGTGCTTTGAGGGTGTTCCATTCCTCTATGGTGGGGTCCCGGTTGGCGCTGACCATGGCTTTGATGTGATCATTCAATGCTTGCAGCGCCGTCGCGCCCTCTTCGCCCTTTTCGATAAAGGCTGCAATCGAATTCAAAATTGAATCGATGGAGGGCGTCAAAAAACTGGACGACGCGGGAGCGGAAGCCAAAATCCGCAGCAAATCCGGTACCAGCATCAAAATAGTGTTCATCGTGCGCTCCCGGCGGCGTGAACCGCATTGATCAGCGCGTCTGTGTCCGCGGTAGCGCGCTCCAGCCATGTTTTAAGGTTAGCCGTGGTGATCGTCAGCGCGGATGCTGTCCCGGATCCGGCTTTTAACGCGGTTGCTGCGCTGTCATAGTCTTGAATGGCTTGCAGTAGCGCATCAGCGGAAGGTTTTGCTCTGGCGTCTGCAGCGGTGAGAGCTTGTTTAACTTCCGTGACTACAGTGGCGTCCTGTTTGAGGCGCGCGGCACTTTCTTCCATTACAACAAACGCTCCATAAACCGCGTAGGCTTTTTGATCCAAGGTCTGTGCTGTGTTTACCGGATTGGTTGCGCACCCTGGAAAGCATGAAACGGTGACAATCGTGAAGGCAAACAGGACGGCACACACGGATGCGAGCCCTGGCGCGAAAAAGCGAGGTGATCGGAGCATGTTGGATCCTGTCGTGTTGGACAGACAAGGGGAACGGGTGTTGGTACTCTACGCTGTCAGCGTAGGATTGACAATTGCGGGCAAGTCAGCACTAACCTGGGTCAGATAGTTCGCGGTCTCAGGTCGGAGGGGCGCCGTGTTGGCGAGCACCTTATCTATGGCGTGTTGGCCGGCGTTATAGGCGGCTACTGCAAGCGTCCAATCCTGAAAGTGATTGAACAGGTTGGCTAAGAGAGTCGCTGCTTCTACAATCTGGTCCTGGGTGTCCTCTTCGGAAAAAGGGATCGGACGCCGTACCGTTGCAAAGTATTGGGGCATCAGTTGCATCATACCCAGGGCACCTGCGCTCGATGCTTTGATCCCGCTGATGATGTCATCACGAAAACGAGACTCCTGATAGGCGATGCGCGCCAGAAGACCTGGGGGCAATCCGACCTGGTCTTCTATGGACTGCAGGAACGGGGCCCATTTTTGAGCATTGCTCGAGCTCATCCACGCGGCCGTTAAGTAGTTCGAAACCACAACGCCTCCCGTTGATAGCGCGGCGAGGAGTACGACCCCGCCTAAAATCCAGACCCAGGTTGGAATCTGCCGCATGTTCTGGACTCTTCAGTGAGCCGTCCAGTTGGTGCCGTCGCAATACACGGGAATCGAGACAGCACCGCCGCCGGTCACAGTCGCGTTGTAGGTCGGTCCGCTGGCATCGGTTACAGCTTGGAATCGGCCTTTGTTGCCCGCGTTGCACGTGGGCAGACTGGCGACTGTGGTTTTCGTCAGCAGCACGGCTCCGGTATGCGTTGTGGCGGAGATGTCGTGGGTGCTGGGATTGATGAGGACACTACCGTCATAAATCATGGTGGTCCCATTGCCGAGGATGGGCGGAAACTGCGCGTTGGTGGTGCTCGAGGTCACTGTGAGGGTGGCGGCGAGCGTGGCATTGGTGGCCGTGCCGCTGAATGTAGTGGCGTTCAACGTGTTGGTGCTGGGGTTGAAGGTGACCCCCGCGCCCCACACCAGTTGTGTTCCATTGGCTCCGACAAATGGGAAATTGGAATTGGCGGAGCTCTGTGTGGTTCCGATGATGTTGGGGGTACCCCAGGATGGCGCGGATGAGCCATTGGAAAGCAAAGCCTGTCCGGACGTCCCGTTGCTGACGCCGCCGAAAGCGCCCGCGTTGTTGTACTGAACGTTCCCGCTCGAGCCCGCCGGCGTGGCTGCTGAGCCGGTGATGCTTTGACATCCAAAAGTGTGGGTGGAGGTTGAATAGGACAGCCCGTGTGAGCTGTCGCCGCAATTGTTGACCGACACGGCGGCGGGGTCCGCGCTGGCGCCCTGCCCCTGTAGCAGCGTGTCTGCTGCCATGGCGGCTACGGCAGACACGTTAGAGGTGCCCTCGCCGAGTAGAATACCGTGAGCGGTCAGTGTGGCGAGGCCCGTGCCGCCATTCGGGACCGTCACCGGCGTGGCGAGGCTGGAGATGGTCTGACAGCCAAAACTATGGGTTGATGTCGAGTAGGACAGCGCCTGAGTCGAGCTGCCGCAATTATTGATATTGACCGCGGCGGGGTCCGCGGAGGCGCCTTGCCCCTGCAGGAGCGTATCCGCCGCCATGGCCGTTACAGCGGACACGTTGCCGGTTCCCTCGCCGATCAGAAGACCGTGCAATGTCAGTGACGCGAGGCCGGTACCGCCGCCCGTTACTGGCAGGATGCCGGTGGTGTTGCCGGCTGTAGATAAATTCAGAGGACCGAAAGCCGGTACGGTCGCCGCGCCGGCACTGATGAGCGGTTGGCCGCTGGTGCCCGCGCTGACGCCGGCCGCGGCGCCCGCATTGTTATAGGAGAGCTGACCGGTGGTACCGGGGGGCTGCAAATTGGCTGTCGCAATCTGATGCGTTGTGCTGTTGTAGGTGACACCAGGCGGCGGGAAAAAATTGTAGGTTTGTGCGTATGCTGCGCTGGCGTTGAGCGCCACCACGAGCCAGAGAAAGTGTTTCATGGCGCGGTCACCTGCCAAGCTGCCGAGGTGGTGTCGTAATAGAGAAGGATGGCGTTATTGAGAGAAATGGGGTGATCGCCAACACCACCGAAATTGGCTTGCGGTAGCGTAAGGGTGAAATTGCCGGCCACCACAATGAGCTCGAGCAACTGCCCGTCATAGCCGGCGGTGAGGGATACCCAGGTGGTATCTGCCGCCAGCGTGACCAAGAGGCGCCCGGTCGGGGCTGCGGGACTGGCAGAGAAGCCCGCCGGCGCCGCGGCCACTCCCGCGCCGGCGGGCGAGGCGTACGCCAAGCGCGTGCCCAGCGTGGCATAGCCCGCGCCGCTGGCGGTGGGGCTGATGGCGCGGCATCCAAAAAAGCCGCCCATAAATTGCTATCGTCCGAACCGGCCCGCGGGTCTCGCAATGAGGGTGCCCGGTGGGACGCTGGTGTTGAAACCGCCCGCAAACGCGCCCGGCACAGCGCCCGCGGGGAGCGGTGGTGAGTTCTGCGTGCGTCCATACGTGAGGATGCCGGCCACGACGGTGGTCAGATTGGTGTTGCTGAAAGTCCCATACGCCGCGTAGATGGAATTGTTGAGGACCCGGGTGTCCAACACGATGCCAATTCCTGCCGCGAGCGCGAAGGCATATTGGATGCGGGTGATGCTGACGGGTCCGTCAAGCCCGATATACAGCGTGGGCGCAGTGTCCGGCGATGTGGCCGTGGAGGCATTCTGGATGATGAGCAGATTGCGGTAATTGTCTGCCAGCAACAGCGGAGTCGTGGTGGGCACACTTTGCGACAATGGAATAGTGGCGCCGCGTGAGAGCCAGTCAAATTCCTCACTTGCGCCGGGCACCTGGGAGGCCAGGTCCTGCGCGGCGTAGGGGGAATCCGGATGTGGATAGCCGTGAAACTTGAGGCCATCCAGCCGGGTCCATGCAACATCGTAGCCCTCATTGGGAATGAGGGTGTTGAGTCGCTGATAGCGCACGGCGGGCGCCCCTTAAGTGCCCCGGGGCTTGGTGTACCCGTGCAACACCAGATACGTGTTGGTGTACGTTGAGCTGCCCGAATAGTTAGCCCACGTGAAATTGATCGTGGACGAAGCGCGGAACAGTCGTGGACGAACCAGCCGGTAAGGTCGCTCGCCGGGTCCTGCCAGGGAGGACAAGGGAACCGGGGTGTTCTGCAGATTCTTGCGTGAGCCGGTGTCATTGATGAGCACCGTCACCAGCGGAATCACGACGGAGGATTCCGTTTGAGCTGCTCCGGCCAAATCACTTTGGTAAGTCGTCGCGAACCAATAGAAATCGACTCCGGAATCAATCTGAATCTGGCTGTTGGAGGCTGCTCCGTTGGCGATGGATGCGACCGATGTCGCATAGAACATGATGTCCGTGCCATCACGCGTGGGGTCAAAAAAGTCCTCCGCGGGAGACATGGGCAATGTGTTGGGGGGTGGCATCCCGGGTCCGGGCGTGCTCGAGGGCATCATCACGGGCGAGGGAGCCTGAAGGGGTCCGCCCACCGCCGCCGGCCCGTCTCCGAATCGACCGAAGCGACCCATGTAACGCGACATGTTTCAAAACTCCTGCAAAGCGGTGAGCCTTCTTCGAGCTCGTAATGTTGTGATCCTTGTGGCCGTCCATGGCTCGTCGTGGCTCCCTGCCCTCCTTACTGACGTCACTCTCACATTGTGCGAAAGCGCCGGCACTCTTGGCTTGTGTCCGCGAGCTCGCGCGGCAGCCCGCCAAGAATGCCAGCGCGCAACGCCCTTACTGAGCGTTGCGGATCAGGTAGCCGCGCAGGCGGCTGAACAGCCGGGCAGTAGCGGTGATGGTGACCGCGGCCGGCCACTGCAGCACCTCCTGAAAGCCCTGAGTCGCTTCGATGTACACCGGCGTGATCGCATACGGCTCACCGGTCATAGCGGCGTACATGTTGTTCAGAATGGTCTGCGTGCCGGCGGTCGCGTTACCGCCCACACCCAACGCTACGGCGAGTCGCGCGGAGGGCGGGAAAATTCCGAGCGGTCCGTCTTGGATATAGGCGCGGTTCGAGCCGATCTGCAGCGTCAGGACACCGGATTTGCTGAAGGCATAGGTGTCGTTGAGGAAGCCGACAGTCGCGCCAACGCCATTGTTTTCAGGCGATTCGCCCGGGAAGAACATGATTTCCTGTCCCACCATGAAAAACTCGTTTCCCTTGGTGAGCTGGCCTGCGGCTGTCATGTTGGTGTCCGCGATGGTCTTGGACCCGGTGGCGCCGGGAGATGTGGTGGTGCCCTGACCGAGTGGCGAGGTAAACAGCACCAATTGGCTTTGGCCGGCGGCCGCATAGCTGATGGAATCGTACAGCGGCGCGTAGATGACATCCTGCGCGGCGAGCGCGGTCCGGTGAGCGTTGAGCTCGTCTTGTGTCAGGATCGGACGCCCCAGGCCCATCATCGCCAGCGTGACGCCCGCGATCGGATGAATGGCGTAGGAAATCATTACAGCAACGGCTAAGAGACCCAGCGCAGCAAAGACAAGATCGAGCGCGGTGAGTTTGCGGCCGGGAATCAGCGACAGGAGCAGACCCTTCATAGTGGCGTACCTTTGAATGTTGGAAGTGTGAAGCGGGACTGTGATGCCCCCGTCGGGGGAGGTGTCTGACGCCTGATCCTGATAAGCAGCATCACAGTGTGGCATTGAAGCAACACGACGGACGTGGCTACATATCCTCTGAGTAACCGCTACCGCCGCCAAAATTCCCCATGCGCATGTAAGCGCCCATCTGCTTGGCGCGGATGGGACTTGCCGCAGGAGCGAGCACTGAGCCGGGCGACATGTACGCGCCGATGCGTGGGGTCATGTAGGCACCCATCCCGCCGCCGACCATGGAGAGTGACTGATTGCCGTATCCGCCATAGGCGGGTTGGTAATCTCCGAAGTCCGCTAATCCCGACAGACCTTTGATGGAAGTGCCGAGTGTGGGCGCCAGCGCCGTTTTCAGGCCGGAGTAAGCCACGACAATTAAACCGCCGGCCGCGACCGCTTTACCGGTGTCGCGTCCGACAACTTTACCGGCGATGAATCCAACACCCACCGCGGCTGCGGCGCGTGTCAGGATGTTCATCCACCCGGATTGCAGCGCGGCGGGCAAGTACGGGGCCGCATACGCCATGGCCACATCCGTGAGGACGGCCCCGCCGGCGCCTACCAGGGCGGCGGTGATATCGTGCGTAGCGCCTCGAGCGCTGAATCCGCGAAAGGGGTTGGTGTGCGTTCGCCGGCGACGCCGCTTCGGGAAGCGATTACTGGCGGTATAGCCGCCACGGCGATGAGCACGACGCTTCTGCTTCGCGTGCTTGTGTTTGTGCTTGGCCATAAACGGGTTCACCGTCACAATGGTGGGGAGCACGTGGGAGCTCCTCGGTGGAGGCTCCCGTCATGCTGCAGTGACGGAGGGCGGAACAAGCCGGCGGGCGGATCGCGAGTGCAGTCCGGCTGACGCGTTGAAAGTTATGTCAAATCAGCCACCGACGTCAAGCGTCAGTCGGTCAATTTTTTAATCTGGCCTGTCTTTTCAACATACTCTACCGCCTGACCGAGGGTATTGAAGTCCACAAAACCGCGGTCGGTGAATTGGAAAGACGTTCCCAACCAGAACACCTCTCCTCGACCGGCGCCCACAGCCAAAACGGGAAAGCATCCCGGCGCGAAGGCATGACGCGCGATAATGAGTTTACCGTCTCGGATGCAATCATACTCAACAGCGCGAACGTGCCCGATGATAGCCAGGTCTGACGGGATGAGGATGTTAAGAACACATCGCCGGGTCAGCCAACGCTTTCCGAATCGCAAACCGGTTTGTGTGACCCGGCGCGATACAGCGCCTCGAAACCGTTCGTAAAGCGATTTCGCTGACATGATCAGATGTTGGCGAGCCAGCGTTCTTGTGTGCGCAATCGCATTCCCTTGAACGTTTTGGTGGTTAGCGCGGCGTTCAAAAACGAATCTGTCTTACGATGCGCGCTGATGATGCTGGTCACGCCATCACGATCGGCGCCATAAAAAATATGGGAAAGCACCGGATACCGGGCCGACTCCCGGTCAGTATCTTCAAAAATGTCTATCTGATAGCGCAGCATTGGGACCTGTCAGCGTGAGCGGATCAGCCTGCGAACGCGTGCCATGGCGCCTTTTGTAGTGTTCGCATACAGAGGGTGCTTAACGCTGTTTGGGTCTCGAGAGTCCCAAATTGTAAAGCCGCTCTCGTCCATGCGTACGCTGATGTGATGCTTCAGGGCGAGTGTTCGCAGCGCCGCCGGTATCCGGCGCCCGCGCATGGGATTGGACGTTGGGACTTCCTTGACTGAATAGACGACACCGCGACGCCCTAACACTTTATCGTATTTCGCGGATCCCACCGCCTGACGCTCCGCCTCTGATCGAGTCTCATACGTCGTGATGCCCGGCAGACTGAAAACCTTACCTCTCTTTTTGGGGTCAGGGTGCTGGCGGTGGTATCGCATCGTTGCAACGACTTTCCAACCCATATCATTTAACCTCAACGATGTCTGCGCGCGCGTTGGGCGGCGCGTCGCATTGGGTTATTGGCCGGCGCGATGGGGGCCGATCCGATAATGTCAATTTGCTCGCGAGACTCCTTTTTAGATCGGAAGTCTCCCAGATGAAATCCTTCGTGGCCGCTGCCTTTCAAGCCTGAGACTACCCACCGCTTCAGGATAGGAGACCACGCCACTCGAAACCCTTTGTAGGTAAATTCGGCTCGCTTCATAAGCTCACCGCGTGGAATCGATCCGTGCAATGAAGTATTTTGCCCTTTCGCGAGCCATGCTGGGTGGGAGCTCGCCGCGGGCTATTTTTCGGATGAGCCTGACTGCCGCGGGAAGTTTTTCGGACTCCTTGAAGGCATAGGCCGGTGTGACATGTTGTCTGTTGCGTACGTCGTGGCTCAGGTAGTGGCCTGGCGGAACGTAAGGCAGCGGATTTCTGCGTTTTTTCATGAGCTCACCAATACAGCAGGCCAATTGCCGGCGGAATCCTGGAACCCCAATTGATACACTCGCCCGCCCCACAACACGAAGTAATTGCCGTTGGCGTCCATGCGAGTGTTCCCGTCCGTCATCAGCGCAGCGCTCACCTGAGAGCCACTGGGAAAAGTGATGTATCCGCTGTCCGGCGGTCTGACCGGTTGCAAGGTGCTCCAGAAAGCGTCCGCCTGTGCGGTCTGACCCGCGCTTAGCGCCGGGACACCGGTTAGCGTGGAGCTCAGAATACCCGGCTGCAGGGTGGATGGTGCAAACGACACGCCCGGTGTCGTCGCATCCAAGGGTGTCGGTGTATACGAGATACCGGCATCACCACTATAAGGCAAGGCCGCGGGACTGCCTGATGGAGCCACGCCAGCACGCGCTGAGTTTTTGATGAGGGCATAGACACCAGCCACCAACAGCCCACCGTAGACCCATCGTTTTGTTGCGGTGTTCATCGCTTAGAACACGATCAGAGGATTGTTAAGACCCAGCGGATCATTGGGGTCAAATTGGCGCATTGGCGCGACGCCCGGATAAGTGCCGGCGTCGAAAGCTGCGGCGCGTGCCGCGGCGGGGTCCGAGATCGCTGCCGCGAACGATCCCGGGGCCGCGGCCGGCGCGATGCCGGGATAATTCATCGCATTGAAAGCGGTGTTGGTGCCGGCGGGATTTGCTGCTGTAGTTCCCAGAACTTTGCCCAACAAATCAAACGGCAACGGGCTGTAACCCAGTCCTGGCGTACGTAGGTATGCCGCGTAACGTTGATTGTTGATTTGCCAAGCGATCACTTCATAGAGTGCAAAGCCGCCCAGCAGATACCAGAATGTGTTTCTCATAGAGACTTACCATTGTCCCGGACTGGTGACCCCAAAGTCTGTATCGTCGGTGGCGTACCAGGCGCCGGAACGATCTTTGACCAGTTGAAGCGTACGCTCTGGCTGGCTGCCGGAAGGGTATCCTGTCCACCTGAACAGGCCGGTATCCGTCACCGTGTCTGCCGGCACTGCATGCCGCCCGTCAGGAAAGTTAACGACCAAATACGCCATTGATCCCAGGGCTTTACTATCATCCGGCCCGAACAAAATAAAAAGATCATCAGCGAGAGCGTCACGCGTGGCGGTGTAGGCATCCGCCACCAGACCCGCCGCGGCGCCCACCGCGTGTGTGGTCGTCTTAATCCCTTGCACAATCTGGTAGATGACATAAAAGCCAAGCGCCATCACTCCCAACAACACAAAATCCTGTGTCTGACTGGTGCCCAGACGTTCCCCAACGGATGCCATAAAGTGACCCTCACCTACCCCCGGCGACGTTTGTTATAAGAGCTGATCACGATGCCAGCAAGCACCAGACCGCCCACGATGAATAGGGTGTTTTGTGTGCTTTGCGCCAATCCAATATTCGCAGTCGGCGCCGGCAATCCATACTGCATGGGATTGCTCGGGATCATGCTTTTGCCTTTCTGCGCCAGGCTGAGATTGGTATTGAACAGCTTCTGAGCATCGATCGCCTGCATCACCCCCAACGCGCCGGTCGCGGCAACCTGAAAGGCTTTGCCAATGTCAGCTATCCACGAGCTCGAAGCCGGTTGCGAGGGCGTAGCCTGAGTGGTGGGCGAGACGGGCGCGACGGTCGGGTCAGTGCTGGCATCATCCGCCGGCAACGTTCCCCAATCGTAAGACACATCACCCAGAAATCCGAATCCGCCCCGTTCTGGCGATGCCAGCGTGGGTGTCATGCCAGTAGGACTCGCGCCGGGGGTGTACTTAGAGGCAGCTTTCAACACCTCGTGCGCAATCGCTTTTGGGAAAGCGGCTTCGGTCCACAGCAGCAACCCTTTCATTCCGGTGGCGCCAGGTTTTGCTAAGGCGCGCTCGATCCGCAGGCCAGCGGCTTTCTGTGCGGACGTCATGGTGGTGGCAGGCATGGAACGATTACCTCGAGGCGGCTAGAGCCAGTAACGTAAGAGCAACCAGACCCCCGCCAATCCACACTCCGGGAGAAATTCCGGCGGTGGCGGGGCTGGATAATTGATTGAGAACAGAGGGTGTGGCCGGCTGAACGCCCGCGTTGGAGTAATACACCGGAGTGATGGCGCCGGTGACCGGATCACGCACATACGACAGCGTTGCGGGAGCCGCGCCCTGGGCTACCCGGGCGAGCTGTGTTTGCACGGCGGCTTGCTGCGCTTGCGCCTGAGCCGTAGCCGTCTGTGACTTGAAGTAGGACGCCGCGAGGTTGGCGGCAGCGCTGATGGTCTGAGGACTCAACAGCCCTGATGCGACTTTTGTCACGGCCCCCAACACATTGGACGCGCTGGACCCGATAGAGCTCCAGAAGCCTGAAGAGACATTTGAGGGGCCCGCCGGCGCATCCGTGTCCGGCATGGCAATCGCACGGTTGATCGCGTCCGTCGTGTCCGTCGAAGGTGCGATGATGTCCGGCGCGGCTACGTCAGCCAGTGTCACATCACTGAAGTCCGGGAAGCTTGCGGCATTGATCGCGGCGGAGGTGTCTACCGGGATGTCAAAAATTCCCGGGTCAATATTAACGTCCTGTATGAAGCTGTCATCCCCAAACACGCCCAACCGTCCTAAAGGCGAGCGCTGCAACGCCTGAGTCTGTTTGTACAGGGCACGAAAGAGCCCGGGCTCATGGACGGCCAACCAGGCGGACAGCTTCAACGCGTTGGTGGGTGTGACCATCGGTTATCTCCGCGGGGCCGGAAGCTTCCCGACCGGGCGGGCGGTGGCAAACATCAGCGCCGCTACCCCAGCGATAGCGGCCAAGGGCGCCCAGGAAGGGAGTCCGGCGCCGGAGACACCCGCGGTGGCAACCTGCTGGGGTGCGGCGGGTGCAGGTGCCTGCGTGGGCACGGACGTGTCCGCCGGCGCCGAAAGAGGCGGAAGTGAGCTATTAAAAAGCTGCTGGCTCCCAGTTGTCAAAGACGGAAGGTTAGAAGTGACCGGCGCCGGCGTCCCAACACTGGCCACTGGAGCTCCGCCTTGAATGACAAGCCCATTGGTCAGGGTGCCGGTAAAGGGGGTCATGGTGGTGCCGTCCCAGGTGAAGTATCCCCCATTGACAGTGCCATAGATCGGAAGCTTTGTGGCGGCATCTGCGGCCACGATCGAAAAACCGGCCGGAATAGGCACTGTTGTAGAGGATGGTGATTGAGTCGCGCCGGTCTGCGTTGTCGGGTCCGCGCTCGCGGACCAATTACTCCCGCCATTCCAGACTCTCCAATCCCCTGCCAGAGTCTTCAGGTACAGGTGTCCGCCATTTAACAACACCAGACCGATTCCGCCGACTCCATTGGCCTGCCCGTTGGCATAAACCGGATAGTCACCGCTCGACAGTGCCGGCCCCCCGAAGTAAAAAAACTGCCCGCCTGGGGTCTTTAATGCGGTGTTGGACCCTGGTGTGGCGGCGGAGCCATCGGTACTTAAAACATTAGCCGGTATCGGATTGGCGATTTGAACCGGCGTTACCGACACGCCCGGCGTTGGCGATGATGTTGCTGCGCTGTTCGAGGTCGAAGGTGCGGAGACAGGCGCCGGAAGTGAAAAGTCCGGCAAACTGCCAAAAGGAAAATCACCGCTTCGAGCTTTCCAGTTTTTCTGATTGCCCGTCACATAGTCAATGATCAGGCCCATCAGCAGCATGTTGATCATGTCTTGGTGCGGGTCTGACATCGGTCCAAACCCAAAAGAATCAATCCAGGGCTGGACCACTTTGACCATAATGGTCTGCGGCGTATCGTTTGCGGTGATCTTGCCGGACTGCGCCGCGTTGTAAATCAACATTGCCATGTCGGTGAGAAATTTTTGCTCACCCATGCGCCCATAGCGTTTGTAAAACGGAATGTTGGTTTTAATGTTTAAATCAAACAATCCGGCCAAGGGAAGATATTTGTTGACCAGGGCAAGGATGCCTTGAGGGTTGGCGTTATAGATCGCCACCGCCTGGTCAAAATTCGCCTGTTCCGGGTCTTTCTTGCCCAACGCGCCGGCGATCGCCCCGCCAATGGCACCGATCGCAGCGCCGATCGCCATCCCGATCGGACCGGCCACCGCACCCACGGAGGCGCCTTGTGCTGCACCGATTTTAGCGCCACCGCCGGCGCCGGCCCCGACCGGCGGGCCGGAGTAGACACTGCTGCCGGCCTGGGGGTTAGAGGCGATCCCAAAATAGCCAAGACGTCCACGGCGCCGTGCGTTGGCTTGAAGCTGAGCGCGTTGGATCACTTGGCGAGGCGCGATGAAGCCCGGATCCGCGCCATAGAGCGCCCGCTGTTTACGGGCAATGGGTGACAGATTCATTAACGATATCTCCATGGCATGATCACGCGAATTCCTGGCGGCTTCCAACCAGGCCCCGCGCCGGCTACAATCGTTTCGAGCGTGAGCCAGCCATCCAGAAAGGGAGGCGCGCGTCCTGTCTGGGGTCCGTAGCGGACAGCGCCGAGCACGTGGGAGTAAGGCGGAGGCACGCCAGGGTCTAAGGTCGCTCCACCGTCGGGGTCCCAACCCCGTCCGATACCGCCCACAGCAAGGAGCTCCGTTTCAAACCCCAACGCCTCGAGCAACGCCATCAGGAGGACGGTTTTGTCATCACAGTCACCCACGCCCCGTTTCAGGGTTTCCGGTGGCGTGCGGATGAGCTCCGTCTCACGCGGATCATAGAAATAAGCGATGTGATCGCGGACCCACGCCTGTAGAGCGCAGATCGCCAATCGCTTCTGCGTGCGCATGTCCGTCACCCCCGCCGCCTGCGCAATCTGCGTGGCAGCATTTACAGTCGTGACATCCGACCGATATTTGCGGATGAGGGCGGACATGATCTTGAGCGTTTTACGGACGGCATCAAGCCCGTTGTCAGTCAATGGCAACGTGTCGGTGATGGCGACCGTAGACAAAACAAACCCCTGGCTGACCCTTCCGGGATACCCGGCTCAGCAGGATTATTATGTCAAATAGTGCGCTACGTCAAAAAAGGGCGCGCGTCAAGGTTTTTTTGTGCTAGTGCGGGAGCTCGCATCTCACGTTCCGACAGCCATGTGTGATAAGCTGCAGGGTTTTGCGTAAGCAGGGCTACAGAAACGGCAATACTCCTGCACTGACACCGGAGCCATAGATGAAACCCGATGAAATCCGGGTCATAAAGCTCAAGCTGCGACCAGCGACGGTGACAGACCGGGCAATAGCACCAAGGAATGCACGGTGAATGGTGACCACACCCGGACAGGCTTAATAACCCTTCGAGCGGCTTGAGCTAACATCACTCGGTAGTGGAGTGTCCCAGCAGAATCAACACCACATTTTCTGCCCACTCATTGCGCCCGCCGCGCGATCTCAACCATCGTAGCAGCGATTCCTTGTTTAACTGCGCGATGTCTACACTTTCCGGCTTATCCTGATCCAAGGCCCGGACATAGATCCCGGTTGCATTGGACAGCCCCACGCGTGCCGGATCAGTTTTGTAAGACTCTTCCGCTCCGTTCACATCAATGTCTTTCCGGATCCAATCCCGGCGGGATTTCACGACTCGGCGGGTCTCCCGGCAAAATTGGCGTAACCAGTGTCATCCCCGCAAGCGGGTGTTGATTGATATAAGCCAGAAGGCTTGTGAAAGCCGGACGTTCCTGCTTAGGCGTCCTGCTGCAATCACAAATCAGGCGCGGACGATCGGTAGAAAACAGACACTCTGGCGGGTGAATTGTGCCGTTTACCCCAACGATTGGAATCGGGCAATATTCCGCGTGACGGGTCTGAAATGACAGCCACGGCACGAGCTCCACATCGTGATACCAATGCCACAGCGTCATAATCCCAATGCTGCCCAGGGCAATCATCACACTCCATGACACGCCGGCAAGCGTGAATACAGCCGTCTTTTTCGTTTTCGGATTCATCACCGCCACCCTCTCTGTCGTATCAACAACTCAATTTCCAGCCGCATAAGCAAGTCTGCCTTCGTGGTGCCCGGCGGATCCGACTCATCCACGCTCGCATCGCCAGTATTCAACATGTCTTTAATTTCTTCTATAGGCAGCTCGGACACTGAAACGGGCGGGCGCCCTGACCTATCTTTGAAACGAAAAACATGGTCATACATGACTAACACCCAACACAAACAGGCAATTGGAAATATTGCTGTCCAGCGCATATTTCATCTCTACAGTACCTTGAAAAACAGCCCGTTCCCGCCGGCGTCCGCCCCGCATCCCACTACGGCGCCGCTGAAAGTCTTCATATTGTTGACCGTGTTGGTCACCGCCACATCCAAGGCCCACGCCATGAAATTGGTGGAGTGAATCACGCCCGCGCCAAACAAATATAATGCTGTTGCGGTCGGCAAAAATACTCCGACACTGGTGGCCGCAAACCCCGGCACTCCAACCGGAGTAACATCCGTCCACGTAATGCAGTCAGGGCTGGTGGCAAAGGTCTGGTTATTACCCGCATTGATGCCTGACACAAATTGCCCGTTGTATGCGTGTAAAACCGGATAGGGCTTCGAGGTGAAAGGTGATATCGCATCACTGCGATGGGTCCAGCTTAAATTGGCGCCGGTAGCGGAAGTGTACTCACTTTCCACCGGCGGAAAAAAGGCTGCCGCCATGGAGATACCGAACAATGTTCCCGTATAACACGGGCCCGCGTTGTAAGAACCGCCCAAGGGTGGCGGCAACACCTGGGTAAAAGTCAAACCATCGGCGGACCGTTGAACTCCGGACCCGCCGCCGATATAAATCAACCCCCCTGTCTCCACCAGGTGATCCGAAGGAAAGCGAAATACATCAGGTCGGTTCGCCACCGCGTGCAAGGTCCACGTAACCCCATCCGGCGAGCTGAACACCCGGGTCCCATTGGCCACGGGAGAGGCAATAAACAACGATAGCGAGGATGAGTAATACAGGCTCAACACACCCCCGGTCATGCCGGCCGGTGTCGTGTCGGTCCAAGTGTGCCCGCCATCCACCGTGGTCACCAGTCGATTACCCTGATTAGGATCCTGCCCGATCGCGACCGCGTGCCCGGCGCCGTCGCCCTGAACCAGAACGAACGCGTTAATACTGGCCAACGGCGCGATGACCGCATGCGTCGTGGTGCCCCCATCAGAGGAATAGGCGGCATTGCCGGTGGCTGTTACACCCACCAAGGCCGCAGCGCCCACATAAGCCAGGTCTATCAGCGCATCGAGCGAAACGGTGGGCGTGGAGATAGGAGCACCAAAAAAGCCCCCGCCGAGACCTTGCGTTGCGCCAACGCTGATTCCTTGCCCAAAAAAACCGCCCATCTCAGTCTCCTGTCGTTTTCAAGCCATCCTGAGCAGGCTGACCCCCGGAAAATAAGTGAGCCGCCAATTCTTCAGCGCGCTCAGCCTCGCTTTTCAGTAGATTCAAGAATTCCGCGGCGCGTTCGGCTTCGCTTTTCAATAGATTCAAGGCGGCACTGTTAACCGCTTGAGTATCAATCCGAGTTATGGCACTCAAGCCTTTCAATCGATGCGCCTCCGCGCGAACCATCGCCGCGTACCGAAGCATCATCGCAGAGGCTTCCCGACATTCCTCCGGCTTCACTACTGCCCGCCTCCGGTATCCGGTCCAAAATAGGGGTATCCCTTACGCCCGATGTGCACGAGGCGCGTGCGGGTCTCAATCCGCGGAATGATGCCGGCCAACATACACAACGTTACAAACCCGTGGTCCTCTCCTTTCCATTCCCCTGTTGGAACAAACTGGGAAATCAGAGGGCCCGACGGAAAAAAGTCGTAAAAGGTCCGCCCTTGAAAAGAGGACTGCCACAGACGCGGCTGGCCGGCTTTGTCCTCCGCCGTGTCAATTAAATGCTGACACATCTCTATCAGAGCGACAGGATTGAAATCAGCGCCGGGTTTGACGGCCTGCTTGATTTCTTCCAATCGGTGGCGTTGGACTTCAACCGTGGGTCCGCCGTCGTGCTTGAGCTCCATGAGAGTCTCAAACACCAATCGATGAATTCGAACAAATCCCATCCCCAGCTTGACCGGCTGCAGGGTGTCATTTTTATAGGAATACTCTGACATCACCAACGCATCCGCTGGGAGTTCCACCTGGGGCCGTCCGCTTAAACGATGTGCGTGATCCGTCCACTGCGGGACTAAAACCCGAGTCGGCAATGGATGATATCCACGGTTTGGACTAAACCGCTCACCGTCCTCATCCGTCTCGGCTTCATCCGGGCACAGGTATCGTGCTTGTTCGTCTATCGGCTCGAGCAAAAGCTCAAGATCCCCCTGGGTGGGCACTGTGTCGTTGTCAATACTGACCAGCCATTGAAACTGCGGATTGGCCAGGAAATTGGCCGCGATCAGGTTTCGGGTCAGCGAAACGTGCGAGCACTCGGTGGGCGTAGAAAAGGCGCCATATAAACCAGCACCCCTGATCAGGGCGCCCGTGAGCTCTGATACGTTGCTGCCGCTGTAAGAGGGCACGACGAGCAAAACAGTACGCGGGTCCAGCATGTCAGCGTACCCCCCGTGCGGACTTGGGCGCTTTGCCCTGATGCGCCAGCATGAATTGTCGCAATTCATCTGCCGTCGGCGCCCCGGGGCGCCGGTTTTCAACATCCCGCGCCAGTAGGCTCAGCAGCACAGAGGCGGTAATGTCACAATCCGCGTTATGCATCGTCACAGACTCGCCGCCCTCAAGCACGCGTGAGCGGATGCTCTCGAGTGTCTCATACCTGGCTTTCTCTGTGTCATAGAGGCGGCGGTTCGGATACTTCTTTAACACTGGACATCTCCACGGAATCGGATATCGGAACCCCGCTCACTCTCATGGGGGTTTCCTTCCGGATAGCGAAAAAACAGGTAATCCACTGCACGGCGAGGAATCCTGCGACCAGAAATCCAAACCAACCCGGCAGAGTAAAACCAAACCAATCTTTCATCCATCCGACCGCCTCATGATACGCCACGCTGATCAGCACGGTTTCGAGCCATGGGTACGCCATTGGCAACTGGTCCCGCGTGATCACATATCGCTGTTCGGTCATGGGAAAACCTCCTTTGCTGTCAGAATCGCCCGGCCAATCACCGTTGCCATCTGCGGCGGGTTGGAATCGCCGAGGGCTTCAACGGCAGCATTACGGTCCAACCATTCGGAAACCCCATTAGCCACTCGCATAGTTCGGGGTGGACCCTCGAACCAATGATTTCCGGCAAGGGCTGACCCCTTGACGCGCTCAATCTCGGGTGCAATCGCGTCCCAGGCGATCGCCAATCTCTCGACACAAGCGTGGGCAAGTATGAACACTCGCCGGCGGATATAAGGCGCACCAAGGTCGCAAGCCGCAAACTCAGATCGGGCACTGTAGTAGCCATCTGCGCCCAAACCATCCCGCACTTGGGCCTCCCACGCCTTGTTGCCGGGGGGCTGCTCCACGACAATCCACTCAGGCGCCACTGCCCGGGCGATGCGTCGCATTTCAGGCCAGAGTGTCTCATTATCACGCTTGCCATGTATTGCGGCGCCCTGGCTGGTGCGCTGGCAAGGGGGCCCGCCAATGACAAGCTCTGCGCTGCCGCGGGTGCCTTCGAAGGTACGCACGTCTGCATGGACCGGAACTCCCGGAAAAAAATGTCGGATGACTGCCTGACGTTGCGGGTTGATTTCAACAAACTGCACCGGTTCCATACCACACGCTGACAGCCCCAGCGCATGGCCCCCCAGGCAACTGAACAAATCCAGTACCCTCACCCGCCCTCCGCATTGGCCACGCGTGAGACCTGGCTCACAATTTTCAACGCTACACCCATAGCGCGATCAAGACTCTTTTGCTCAATCTCCTCACTCCACTCGAGCGCGTTCGGGTACAGCATTTCCGCCATGTGCGGATAAAGCACCGCAGTCATCAACGCGAGCAATTGAGTCCGATTCATTGAATTTTAACCTCTTCGAAAAATGCCCAGGGCATCCGCTTGAGCTCTTTGGTGAACTCCTCCACCGTTTTATCCCCTTTGATCAGCTCAAAGCACTCGCCCCGCGCATGTTGAGACAGCGTACGAACCACCAAACGCATGTGTTCGAGACTTGTTTCAAAAGGGGTTTCCGGTGTTGCTTTCTGTCGAAACCAGTTTTTCATATCCACGGAGTCTGACGTTGTCTTGTCATCTCTATGGTAACGGATACGCCACAGTACTTCGTGGCCGTCGGACTTCTTAAACAAAGCAGCCAACCAATCGGATTTATCGCTGACATCCATGAACCACAGCCCATAAAAGGTTGGGTCATTTAAATCAATCACTGTCCTGCCCCACTAACTCCGTCCCGCCCAACATCAACCCTCGCAATCGAGCACTTTCCAACACCGCTTTCCGGTCAATCAATCGCTGACCCTTAGAGAGCACTGTCTGCACCTTCCCGGGTTTGCCCGTCTCCACTTCTGCCATCTCCACCAGGGCTTTCAAAGCCACCCGCTGAAGCTGCTGCACTTCGGTGGCAAACACCGATTGGTGTGCACTCTTGAAACGCAGCACTTCCTTAAACCCTCGCGCTGCCAGATGCACCTGGCGTTCCCGAATACTTAACCGCCCACCGAGTCGGGTTCGCTCACGCTCTTTTTTAGGATGTCCAACCATGCTTGCGCCTCAGTCACCGCATCGCGGTATGCTTCATGGCCCGGCCCGTCAAAGCCGTAATTGTTCAACAAATGACCAGTAGCTTGAATCAGGAGCCTCAGACTTTCCGCGCGCTTTTTCGTCGCATCCGACGACACAAAGGGATACAACATTTTCCCCACGATCGCGAAATCCGGACCGTGACGGGATGCCCTGCAAGTCGGATCCACTTTGAAACAATCCGGACTCGCGCACTCCTGACAAATACATTTTTCACCTGCTGTCGCGAACAGGCTCTCACGCAATGCCAGGGCATAATCAAACAACGCGGCAACCGCTTTGTCCCCTATAAAATCCCGCCAGCGTTGCTGATCATATCGGTCAGCGGTCAGGAATCCTCTACTATCCCGTCGGAAAGTGTATTTCCCGTCTTCCAATCGGATGGAAGTGCTGTCATTGTTTTCCGACATCGGAACCCCGGCGCGAGCTCTGCAGAACAACACTCATTCGTGAGACACGTGCACAGGAGACCGGGTGTCGGCGTTTCCGTCCTGTTGCCGCTCTCGCTTGATCCGGTCATAGACTTCCTCACGATGCACGCCAATGTCTTTGGGCGCAACAATACCCACCCGGACCTGATTACCCTTCACCCCCAGAACGGTCACTTTCACTTCCTCACCGATGTTTACCGACTCACCTGCCCGTCGCGTTAGAATCAACATTGGCATTCTCCCTGCTGTTTGGAATTCGATTTGCCCAGGTATCCACCCACCGGGAGGGCTTCACGGCTTGCAGCACAAAAACGAAGTCCTCCCGATTGTTGGCCTGATCCGTGCAGCGAAAATCCCCTTTATAAATATTTCGAAAGTCTGACATGGCGGTAGGTTTCAGCCCATCACACTGACGGATGTATTGCGATTGGTCCAAAAATACCAGGCTTTCCTCCACAATCGCCCGCCGGTGACTGGGATCGCCCCACATATTCCCGGAAAATCGCGAGGGAACCGCCACCACCAGATACCCACCAGGCTTCAGCAACCGCCACAACTCCCCAAAGTGAGCAAAAAAACTCGCTGCATCCCCTTGTTGGCCTAGGTGCTCCAAGACTTGGTAAGCGTGGATTTCATCCCAGAAGTCCGACAAGAGCTCACGCCGGACCGTGTCCCCCGCACTGATCGCGTGCCAGGGCGGCTGTGTGTTCAAGTCACACCACAAGTCCGGATTCACCCGAATATCGATATCCAAAGTCACCACTTTGGTTTGCCAGTCCCGCGGATGGTGCGGGACCGCTTGGTACCGCTTTTTACAATCCCGACCAGCGCCAATCAGAAGTTCACGATATTCACTCATCTCTATATCACCCATGCTTCAATCTCCCGGGCATATAACACCAGCACACTTGTCTGGAGGCTACGTGTCCGAGGGCGCAAGTCGCACCAAATCCGCCATACGTCGAAAAGTTTCAGCGAGCTCCGCGCGACGGCTCGCTGATCTTGGCAGCCAGATAGTGACAGCACTTCTGTCATCATCACCCGGTGAACTGTGAAGCATCGGAGACGAGTGCAACACCAATTGAACCGCATGGTATTGAACGCCCGTGTTTGACTGCTTGGCAATCAAACGCGCCTCGGCTGTCAATTCCTGACTGTAAATATTAACTCTCATGATCGCTGTATCACCCAATCAGCAAACTGTCTGCTCACGCGAGTCTCAGCCGACTCAGGAACGTCCGTATGGCGTAAACCCTGCTCCAACCATGTCTCCATCGCGGCACGGTCCTTAAACCGCAATACCATCCAGTCTGTTTTGACCACATCGATGGACGGGTCATCCAATTCCGCTTCAATCTCACGGGCATACAACACCACTTTGGATGCAGGCTGTGTCACCCCCTCCTTGGATAAAATAGTTCGTACAATCCGCTCCGTCCAGGTATCCGGCTTCGGTACTTGGTTACCAAACACCGCCGCGGGTCCATTGATCATCAGCACCGCGGCATAACTGCCGCAGTTGTCACACTTTCGATAATCATTCAGATCGCGCCCAATTAAATGCGTTTGAGGTGATTGTGCGTCCACGTTCACAAATCTAGGCGCCAGACCCCAAGAACTCGTGCCGCACAATTGACACGGTTTCACGCTTTAGATCCCCTTTCTGATTCCCGCTGGCGGTATTACAAATATAGTCCACGCATCGCGGTCATATCCGTGACGGCGACAAATTGTTGCCGCTGCTACGCTACCCACTTCAAAAACCTCACACACCACCGCAATCAACAAGCGCCCGCGCTTATCCACTTTCAGGCTTTTGAACCATCGCCGCACAAGCTCACTGTCGTCTGGTGTACTCGCCACTTCTTCCCGATGCCACATTTCAACTTGTGGTGAGAATTCGCCAGTATCATCCAGCGATGCGCTCACGGCTCAAGCTCCCTTCTGTGCTGCAGACTCTGCCGCGGCTTTCAACTGCGCATCCACATACCGCTTCCCGCCCGCATGCGCCGCTTCGACACTCAAATAAAAGCCCGGCATTTCCACGCCATCCACATAGGCCAGTAAATCCGGCCCCATGAAGTGCGCCGTCAGCTTAGAGCCCCGGTAAGCCTCCGCGGCCCCGACTTGCTTGCGTATCAGACTCATGCGATTCCTCTTTTTCCAAAGTCGGAACTACCCGCACCACGGATGTCTCCACCGCCGGGACACAGACGTTGCGTGCTTTCATGACCAGCAACGCGGCCACCAGCACCAACGCGGCCGACATCACCAGGGAAAGCATCCTGAATGCGCGTACCTTATCCACCCGTGTCTGCTCCTCTGGTGTTGTTCATCTCTCGCGCCATCTCAAATCGTTCCTGATAAAAGCGAGTAAACGCGCATTGACGTTCTAACGCCGCGCGATAGGATTCATTCATGGTGGCATATTCAGAAAATGTTTTCTGATACCGCCATGTAAAAAGCGCGGTGATCAAAGGCCAAACCGCCATCCAGTATGTCACCGGATGACATACCCACCAGCCCCAGAACATCAAAGCAGACGTTCCAACACAAACCACTGTCATGGCTATTTGCAGCCAACGATGCGCGCGGTCATTGGTGCGCTGTGACACGAACGATAACCTCACACTCAACCGCTCCCTGTCCTGACCCCACGCGGACTTTACACCATCTGTATGCGGTTGCGGTAGAGATTTTGACGTTAATTCTCGCCCGTCAGACTCGGAATCTGTGTCGGGCGGCGCATTTCGTGTTTCGATGCCGTCGCGGAAGACGGCGCCGCAGCGTTGCGAGCGGTTTGCGCGGTTTGATCCGTCACCACCGGCGCCGCCTCCCGCGACATTGAATTCAACACCCCTTGCATCATCTGCGTAAACCAGGGCACGAGCTCCGCCCGGTTCAATCGCTCATCAATCCGGACTAACTGACTGAACCAGTCCGGTCGCGACAAGAGCTCCACCACTACACTTGGCGGTATCCCTTCCGGAAGCTCCTCGACAAACAACGCGGCATATAATTCGGGGTCCTTTCCTTTTGTAGCCGCCATCAGACACCGCGCGAGCTGCTCTTTCAGCCAAGGCAGATGCGGCAACAATGACATCAGATTCATGTCACCCCCTCCGGAAATTTTTTCGGCGGAACGTACCCGCGAGTTCGCGTCCGCAGTAACTGCAGATGGCGCGGCCCCGGCTATCATGCTCGAACCCACGAGCCCTGCAGGCTGTCTGTCGTGAGCAGAAGGTGTCCGCCGATCGCGCCGGGACACCGACTCGGGCACCACGATCATAGACGGCTCCGGCGCCGGGAGGGCTGAGCGTGAATGGCTTTCCTGAACCAATAAAGGGGTACTCCCGCTCGGACCCGGTACCGTCACCAACCCGTTTGAGTGCTCCATTCCACGAGCGCTCGCTTGCTGAATGCTGTGCTCGATCATCGCGCCCACCGTAGGACCTGCGCTTTTCACGAGCTCTTTCATTACATCCATCCATCCGGTATCTCCTCCACTCGCCCGATCGCCAGCCATATCAATCAACATGGGCAACACTTTAGACAAAGTATCATTATTACCGCCCCGCTCGAGCGCTTTAAGCTGTGTCAACACGGTAATGGGGTCCGGCCCCTTCATCGCAGTCATCAACGCCGCGATATCGGCCATGGGTGAGGAGCGCGCCCCGGCAAAAGCGCCCGTAATTCCGGTCGCGATGGTTCCCAGAACAGGCATCACAATAGCCAAGAGCTCATTGCGGCTTTTCCGATCACGCTCCTCACGCTCCTCCTGCTCTCGCCGCTCCCGATTTCGCTCCTCCGTCGCTTCCCGTCGACGTGCCGCATCACGGGCTTCCTGCTGCGCCAAAAAAGCCCCGATATCGAAACCGCCGGTTGCTTGATTCTGCTGCACACCACCACCCCCGCCCGCTGGCGCCTCCGGCACATACACCTTGGGCACACCAGCAATCTCTACTGTCTTGTGCACCCAATATTTTCCATGGCGGAACCCTTTCAAATAAAACGTCCCGCCACCCATCTTGTCCCGGATCCGCTCAAGTGTGACCAGCTTCGTCGGCCACGTATCCAAAAAACCGTCCAACGTGGGATCCCCCGTCCCGACCCGCGTAATACGCCACCGAACCGTACCGCCGTGATCCAACGCTCGCATCGCCTCGAGCACTTCCAGGGTGTCCTCCTCCACCTGGCGTTGCTGGTCCTTCAGCTCCGCATCGATTCCCTGAACCACACCCACCGGATCCAGCGCCTCCGTAACCTGCAACGTGTCACGAAAGTCCTGCCCTGCAGGATCAATCGACGGACCTAACGTGTCGTCGAATTCCGGATCCGTCACGACGCCCGTTTCAAGGGTGTTTGTCCCCTCGGTTTTCAGATTGGATTTCATAAGGGGAAAACAGGCCAAAAGGGCTTTAAAGGAGCCCCCGTTTTAGGTCTTAATGACCCGACCCGTCAATGGCTTTTTGCTTAAAAGAATCACACTCCTGTGTCCGCCGTAGTGCCGGCCACTCACTGCGCAAGGCTATCTGCCCCTCTACCACCACCGGGACCACCGTCGGTGGAAACGCCTTACAACGGATCATGCGGGAATCCGCTGGCTCATCCCGCGCATGAAAACAATTTCCGCATGCTTTTTCAGTCGGCACGAGCGGTGGAGGAGTCAGATCGGAAAATTTCGACTTTTCAACCATGCTATTTCCTTACAGCCTTCAAACGAGAAACAGCAACACGCAACACCGTCCCATCACTGTGCGTGAGAATCAACCGACTCCCGGTTTGATAACGCACCTCAAAATCAGCGCCCCACTGCTGCATTTTTAAGAAAAAATCGTAAACCAGATTCGCGACGGCTTGCGCGTCTGTTTTTTCCGCTCGGCTCATTGCACCCGCTCCACTATATAAGCCACACCCACCGCAAAATTCCCCCAACGTCGCGCGACAGCCGTCACCGCTTTCTGCAGCTCACCCACGTCCGCGCCCGCCTGATATTCAAACGTGTGGGAGTCTGTCTCTTTGTTTTTTATTCGTCTCGAGACACGAACCACCATGGGCCCGCGCGACTCCACCCGAACCGCATTCATGACCCTGTCCAGCAAAACCGGGTCTAAATCCTCCGACATCCACCATCCTCCCGGACACCAGGGCGCGCAGACCAGACGCCCCGGCGCAAAATCCCCCAGAATCGTTTTAGGACGCGGCGCCCTGGCGATGACCCCCTTTCTTAGGAGCTCCGCCCGCCGGTGTCTCTACCACATCGCCCGTGGCTTCATCCGCCGCCACCGCGGCTTGCGCTGCAGCGGGATCCGGCGCCGCGAGCTGAGGCGCGGCAGCCTTGGCGCGCTCGAAAAGCTGCTGTACCGGATCAGTCGCTTCGGACAAATCCACCAGCGGTCGAACGGTCCACTCATAGCCCGTCATGGAGGGCTTGCCCGGCTTCGGGGGCTGAATGCCAATCGCAAACAAAAACTGAACCTTGGAGCCCGGTTCGGCCTGATTGGCCAACGTAAACGAGGTGAACAGCATTTCCTCACCGGCAGTCGGCAAATGACACCGACCTGACGCAAACCACTTACCTTGCAGATGGTCCGCAAGCTGCGCTTTAAACTGTCCGACAAACCGGATTCCCTCTTTGTCGTCTTTTCCCTTTGTCGTTTTCGTGTTCACGACCAACCCACCGATCGTATACACGTGCGCCCACTTGGCAATTAAATCGTCCCGCTTCTTTTTCTTAGCCGGGTCCGTCACTCCAGGCTGATCATCATAATCAATGCTCTCATCCAATCGCGGCAGACGGATCCCCATATCCCGCGCAGTCAGCTTCGTCAGAATCTGAGGCAAGCCCGCATTAGGAGCGTGCGAAGCCGTTGCATTCATAAAGAATACTCCATAGTAGAAAACCAGTTTTGAGACACCCCGCAACGAACAAAAATACGCCTATAACAGGCTTCTGTGCAAGTCTTTGGCGACGCTCAATTGAAGGGCGCCACACGAATATCCTTAGCGGTCCGTCTCACTGACCGGCTGATAAAAATTGGCACTTCACGCGAAACGGAATAAGTCGGCACTTGTGGGCGATACTCCACTTCACCGCCACGAGCCAACAATGCAATTTTTTGCGGGCCGTCTTTCATCGTGTGGAACGCAACACCTTTGCTGGCTACTTTCCACGTCCTGTTTTTTTCGTCCGCTTCGGGGTCATACTCCTCCGCCGCGCCCGCTTTGTGGAACGCATACAGCTTTTTGCCGGCAACATAGTACCGGTCAAAATCCCCTTCATGCTTCCACAGCCCCAATCCAGCACCATAGTCAAGATGTGACATGGATCGCGCCGCGATTGAATCTGTATCGCAATAAATGACCCCACCGCAGCAGGACAAAGACTTGAATAGGTACGCCCGCACCCATCCGGTAATGCTGGCCGCGGTCGCGACATTGTAGTATCTCCACCGACTGTTAATATCTGAGAGCTCGCGCTCCGTCGGCTCGCGCTCCATCAACCATTTACCCTCACCCCAAGTCTGATATTCCACATACCCCTTGGCTTTCCACTCCGCCACAGAATCCGTGGTGGCAATCACGTATTCCGCGTAATTGCTCGGATCCGCGCCAAACTTCCCATAAAGCCCGTTCATTCGATATTTTCCAAAAATCTTACCCGCCTTGTCCCCCACCGCCGCGGCGTGCATCCGTTCCGCATACGCAGTTTCGATGTACTCCTTGAACGATGTCGTCTGCGCAAACGTCAACACATTCTCAATCTGAATATTGGCCACCGCATCCTGCTCGAGCGCGGCCAGGAACTCCCACCCTGTAATATAGTACCGCCGCATCCCTACCGTCCGGCCCGGCGCGGCTTGGTCATCCGGGAAATAGAGCTCTCCCTTATCATCGCGCCACGGAAAACACCCCCGCGCGGTACAGCGAAGCTGAATCAAACAGGTCTGTATCGCTTCATCAGTCCGCGGCAAGTGCCTCGACTCTGAAGCGCCTGGGGATATCGGGTGCCGGTCCAGCATCGCTCGCGGATACGCTGAATTAATATCCGCCACCTTGAAATCCGTGGATACCACTCCCGACTCAAAACACTGAACCCGACCGCCATAATAAAACGGGCGGCACTCTTCAAACTGCTTCTTGGTCTGTCGCGGCGCCTTGTCTCCATGGTGATGCTTTTCCCAGTACTTCATCGTCGCGCCGGCCTGGGTCAGATTTTTCCCGTAGTCCCGACGGAAGCGGTTCACTTGCTCCCACAAACCCACGCAGTCCTGCTTCATATACAAAGAGATCTCCCGCCTCACCTCCGGAATGTCTCTCACCCCCGGCTCCATTTTGGCATAGTCAATCTCCGTCTTAACCCCAAAATCCGACAGCCTGGTGTTAGGAAAAATGTTCAGCGAGTCTCTGAATTCCGCCTCACCAATCCGAAAGCGCGCAATGCGTCCGTTGATGAGCATGATGGGTTCATCCGTGTTCATGTACCCGCGCAACGGGTGATAGTCGTATTTACCGCCGTTGTGAGCGTAGAACAGCGCCCTCTGCTTTTGCACGTACTCCACAACTTGCTCGATCGTCTCAAACTCCAAATACTCATCATTGTCACCATAGTAAATGCCATGAAGAAAGGGCGCCGGGATCCGCCCCAATCCATGACACTTCGTGCACGTCACATCCTCACAATTGTGAAAACCATCCGTCTCCGTGTCATATGTCCCCAACCGGCGCGGTACTGAAGCCCGCGCCCGCTTGGCCGCGCGGATGGCTTTCTGCTCGTTCTCATGCGCCTCGAGCAACGCCCCTAAATCGCCAAAATCAAAAAAGCTCACAGTGACTGACCCCTTTGCAGCCTCACGTTGAAACCGCCCCGACCTTCACACTCCGGACACGTCCCATACTCCACAAACCCGCGCTGTCTGCCCCGCGGCAACGTAACCCCGATCGCGACCCGACCCGCGCCCTTACACTCAGGACACGGCACTTTAAAAAGGTCCTTTTGCTTAATCGCTTTCAGCCCATGCCGCACACTCAGACTCCGCCACCAACGAGCGACCCCACTTCACCGACTCCCGACGTACCGCTAATTGAGCCACCACCCTCCGGAATTCTTTCTCACACCCCTCACACCACCCGCGCCGAGACAATTCCGTTTCCCACTTAATGGCGTTACAACACATACACCGGTCGGTTGCGCAGCTCATTTCTTACGCCGCGGCCCAGTCGGTTTAACCGTTGAAGACTTCCTCCCTCTCTTGCTCCGCGGCAACGGAAGCGGAATCTGTTTAACCGGCGAGCGCTGACGCCTCCCCTTCAGCCGCGAACGAGGCTGAGTATCCGGTACCGGCTGATAGACCACTCGAGCTCGAGCAAGACGCTCCTCATAAGCCCACCGTCGATATTGCGCGCGTCGCTTTTCCGATTTCGCATCCAACGACTCGGAGCCCCGCACCGCTTTGAATTCATCTCCCTGATAACGCACTCCAATGAGCTGCTCCGCAAAGTCGGGGTCATACTCTTCGCCCCACCGAATGATCCGCGACACCAACATATGCTTAGGCACACTGGTGCCAATCGGCCCCCGCACAGACAACAGCCGGTAATACGCCTCATTACCCCGAGGGGTCCGATCGGGTAACAGCTCCACGAGGAGCTCCATGGCTTCCACCATCTGCTCCCACGGGTCAAAAGTCCCCAGAACACGCCCCATCCGAAGCCCTTCCGCTTCTGCGCTCTCCACCCCAGGCTGAAACCCCAATACTTCGCGAAACAGATAATCCCGGTGCAACAGCACCCCACCCCGGACCGGCTGAACAATTTCCGCCCTCAACCAGGTCCGATAAATCGGGCGCCCCATCGCCGCGCCAACCGGGACACGCTCCTCCACATATCTCACCCGCGCATTGCGCACATTGGCGTAAACCACCCAGGCTTTTTGCGGGTGACGCTTTTCATCCGGACTCACCTGCGATGTATGGAGAAACAACGCCTGGCGTTGCGCCGGCGTACGCGGTCGCGCCAATGTGTAAATAGAGTGGAATTCGCCTGTCGTCAGTCGCGTGGCCAAATTCGCAAAACGCTCAAAGGTTTTGAACCGCGACTCCGGCCAGCGCTGCACCTTGCGCAAGTCAAATCCGGCTGATGCCTCGAAACCAGAATAGAGTGCTCGAACCGTTTTGAGCTGCGCCGCTATTCGTCGTTGGAGCTCACGACGCGCTCGAGCATCAGCAGCCTCCTGCACCCACTTGGCGGGTGTAGCCCGATAAGCGGGCGCGACAGAACGCTGACGCGAAACCCTATGAGGTTTGCGCCGCGTAGACAGCAGCTTGCGTGACGGCATGCGATTTCACGGACGGAACCCCTGACCCTTAAATCCCTGACCGACCGCCGCCCTCACCCTACCCTATGACCCAACGGACGAAAGCGGCAGACCGAACAGTATGCTCATGCAAAAACGGGCGCAAGGGCTTGACGGATAGTAAAAAGCATGATCCGCGGCTTTGTATATACATGTATTGCACCGACTCTCTGC
>Ga0070693_100000144_pt1 | contig 32168 bp, 28 predicted proteins | sample KBSK1103metaG_FD_65472 | JGI IMG/M metagenome (GOLD analysis project Ga0070693, IMG submission 65472) | Corn, switchgrass and miscanthus rhizosphere microbial communities from Kellogg Biological Station, Michigan, USA - KBS K1-10-3 metaG | ecosystem: Host-associated > Plants > Roots >...
TGGTCGGAAACTTTCGAAGTCCTTCCAGCCATTCTCGTTGTCGGCATCTCCTTCGCCGGCACCCAATTCGTTTGGTCCAACTTCGTGGACAGCAATCTGGTGGACATCGCCGCCGGCGTTGTCTCTCTAGTCGCCACCCTCCTCTTCCTCCGCGTCTGGCAGCCCAAGCGCATCTGGCGTTTCCCTGAAGAGCGCGAAGCCGACGCCATCCACGCCGCAGCCCAAACCGCCCTCACCGACACCATGGGCGACGAATGGAAAATCCGTCAGAAGCCTCTCCCCGGCCCGCACCATTCCGCTGCCCAAGTCGCGCGTGCCTGGCTCCCCTTCGCCGTTCTTTCTATTCTTGTCCTCTTCTGGGGCATCCCGTCCTTCAAAAACGCCATGGGTAGAGCCACAACGCCCGCCTTCCAATCCGGCGGCTGGGAAGTTCCTTATCTCCACAAGGCCGTTCTCCGCGCCCCACCCGTGGTCGCCCAGCCCACTCCGGAAAACGCCAAGTTCGATTTCAATTGGCTCACCGCCACCGGCTCCGCTTGTTTCCTCGCTGCTCTGCTTTCCGGTCTCCTGCTCGGCCTCGCTCCTGCCAAACTCCTTCAAATCTTCGGTCGCACTCTTGTTCGCCTGCGTTTTGCCATCGTCGCCATGACCTGCATGCTCGGCCTCGGCTACGTCACACGCTACTCCGGCATGGACGCCGTCCTCGGTCTCGCCTTCACTCGCACCGGCTGGTTCTTCCCCTTCTTCGGCGCTTTCATCGGCTGGCTGGGCGTCGCTCTTACCGGCAGCGACACCTCCTCGAACGTCCTCTTCGGCGGCCTGCAAAAAATCACCGCCCAGCAGCTCAACCTCAGCCCCATCCTGATGTGCGCCACCAACAGCGCCGGCGGCGTCATGGGCAAAATGATCGACGCCCAATCCATCTGCATCGCTACCGCCGCCACCAACCAGGTCGGCCAGGAAGGCTCCATCTTCCGCTTCGTCTTCTGGCATTCCGTCTCCCTAGCCGCCATCGTCGGCGTAATCGTAATGCTCTACGCCTACGTCTTCCCCCAATTCATCCCCCACGGCCTATCCTTCATCCACTAACCCCGGCTCGTTCCCTCGCCGCGTCTTCGTAGGGGCACGATACATCGTGCCCGTCTTACTAAACGTTCCGGATACTTCCACATCTTGGAGAAGCCTCAGCGCTCACAACCCATTCAGTAGAGGAGTAGTTTTCGGTTACGGTGTTAACCACGCACTAGCCCCCGCATCTAAGCCATCGACCTCTAACATCAACGCGGGCGGTAGCGGGGAGGCTCTGTGGAGTTTGATGACACGTCTAAGCGACTGAGGCAGCTGATACAAATTGGAAAGACAAGGGGTTACGTCCTCTTCGACGAAATCGATGAGATTGTGCCTCCGGCCTCGGAAGGGGACGCACACCTAGACATCGTGCTGACCGAGCTTGCGATGAATGGCATCGAAATTCTTGAAGAGCCTGGGGACAGCTACGACACAGACCTAACCGAAGACGGCAATGTCTTTGCCGAGAAAGGCTTCCGGAAGCTCCTCGAAGATCTCGACGATTCTTCGGCGATGAAGATGTATCTACGCGAGGTGATGACCGTACCACGCCTAACACGAGAAGAGGAAATCGAGTTGGCCAAACGCATTAGTCACGGCGGAGAGGACGCTGAAGCTGCAATGAGGCAGTTCCTCGAAGCGAACTTGTACCTGGTAGTAGCCATTGTCATGCGCCGTGGCGGGCCTGGCGACGGACTGCTCGAATTAATTCAGGAGGGTAACATCGGCCTGATGCAAGCTACGGAGAAGTTTAAGCACACGCGGCAGTACCGGTTTTCGACATACGCCATCTGGTGGATTCGACGGTCCTTTGTGCGGTCCGAACTCGACAATTAGAGAGACGATTGCGCTGGCCTCGCAAACTACTTATTTCCCCCCAACTCTTCATCCTCCCTCACACCGTAGTATCCTTTCCCTAGCCGAACATGAATCCCTCCCTCCTCTCCGAACTCCGCTCCATGACCCCACCGGGGGCGTCGGCCCTAGTCTAAATGCTAGAATGGTTTAATGTGCTTTGTGCTCTACGCGGGAACGGTCAGTGCCTTACCGCGAGCAACATTTAACAAAGACGCTCCCGACCTAAGTGTCGAGTCGCTTACCGAACGGGATGCTGCCATCAGACTATATTTCTCTAACCCCGAAGTACAATACGTCGGTTCTACGTCTGGTTGTGGGTGCGATTTCCCAAACGTAATGTTTCAAAACGGAGGGTGGCCGACACTCGACATCGAGGATGCTGAGAAGGATGAGTTTGAGATAGCGCAGGATATTTCTAATCGACACAATCGCGAATTGCTAGTCAACTTCTTGCGAGCTAACGGCGACAAGCTAGTCGAACTTTACGGGGTTTGGGATGGCGGTAACGAAGCTTTTGCAAAATCGCCGCAAGCCATCGAAAACATCTCGTTAGATAGAATCCTTGATTCAGATTTTCGCTTCAAAGAACAAGTTTTATATAGAGTTCACACGCAATGAATCCCTCTCTCCTCTCCGAACTCCGCGCGATCGTCGGACCCCGCAACCTAATCACCTCGCCCGACGAACTCCACACCTACGAATGCGATGCCCTCACCTATTTCCGCACCATGCCCCGAGCCGTCCTCCTCCCCAATTCCACCGCCGAAGTCCAAGCCCTCCTCCGCCTCTGCCATCGCGAACGCATTCCCTTCGTAGCCCGCGGCTCTGGCACCGGCCTCAGCGGTGGCGCGCTTCCCGTCGAAAACGGCATCGTCATCAGCCTCACTCGCATGAATCGCATCCTCGAAGTCGATCTCCCCAACGCCCGCGTCACCGTCGAGCCCGGCGTCATCAATCTAGACGTTACCGCCCGCGTCCAACCGCAAGGCTATTTCTACGCCCCCGATCCCTCTTCGCAATCCGCGTGCAGCATCGGCGGAAACGTCGCGGAAAACGCTGGCGGCGCCCACTGCCTGAAGTACGGCTTCACCACCACGCACGTCCTCGGCCTCGAAGTCGTCCTTCCCGACGGCTCACTCGTCCATCTCGGCGGAAAAACCCTCGACTCTCCCGGCTACGATCTTCTCGGCGTTTTCGTCGGCTCCGAAGGCACTCTCGGTATCGCCACAAAAATGATTCTCCGCATCGTCAAGCGCCCCGAATCCGTGCAAACTCTCCTCGCCGCCTTCCCCTCCACCAACGAAGCCGGCGCAGCCGTCAGCAGCATGATCGCCGCAGGCATGCTCCCCGCCGCCATCGAGATGATGGACAACCTCGCCATCCAGGCCTCCGAAGCCGCCGTCCACGCCAACTACCCGATGTGCGGCGCGCTCCTCCTCGTCGAGCTCGATGGCCCAGTCGCCGAAGTCGAATCCCTCATGGCCGACGTCAACAAAATCTGCCGCGCCCACGCCGCTTCCGAAATCCGCGTCGCCCAATCCGAAGCCGAGCGCGCCCTCGTCTGGAAAGGCCGCAAAGCCGCTTTCGCCGCCATGGCCCGCATCTCTCCCAACTACATCGTCCAGGACGGAGTCATTCCCCGCACCGCTTTACCCCGCGTCATGAGCCAAATCGACCAGTTGAGCAAGGAAAAAGGCCTCCGCGTCGCCAACGTCTTTCACGCCGGCGACGGCAATCTCCATCCCATGGTTCTCTATGACCGCCGCATCCCCGGCCAGGAGCTCGCCGCTGAAGCCCTTTCCAATCTCATCCTCGAAATTTGCATCGCGGCCGGCGGCTCCATCACCGGCGAGCACGGCGTCGGCGAAGACAAAAAATTAATGATGTCCAAAATGTTCGCCGAACCCGACCTCGCCACCATGCAACGCGTCCGCTGCGCCTTCGATCCCCTCCAACTCTCCAATCCCACAAAAGTTTTTCCCACCCCCCGCCTCTGCGGCGAAAAACCCGGCGAATACACCCCCCACCCGCTAGAAGCCGCCGGAATCGCCGACCGCTTCTAGTCCGAACCATGTTACCGGCCGGTGTAGGGGCACGATACATCGTGCCCTTCCCAGCCTGACCTCGCCCTGAACATCCGCAAAAAATGTTGCAACCACAGGCGCCCCTCGATCATCAATTAGACCGCTCTCTAAATATCTATACGCCATCGGGTCAAGGAAATGGAGAACACCATGGGTAAGCTCACAAATCAGGTCGCGGTTGTTACCGGTGCTTCGAAAGGCATCGGAGCCGGAATCGCCAAAGCGCTCGCCGCCGAAGGCGCCTCCGTCGTCGTCAACTACTCTTCCAGCAAAGACGGCGCGGACCGCGTTGTAAAGGAAATCACCTCCACGGGAGGGAAAGCCATCGCCGTCCAAGGCGATGTCTCCAAACAAGCCGACATCACCCGGCTTTTCGCTGAAACGAAAAAAGCTTTTGGCAAGCTCAACATCCTGGTCAACAATGCCGGCGTATACGCATTCGCGCCGCTCGAAGCAATCTCCGAGGAGCTGTTCCACAAACAGTTCAACATCAACGTCCTCGGTCTCCTGCTCACCACGAAAGAAGCCGTGAAACTCATCGGCCCCCGAAGGCGGCAGCATCATCAATATCGGCTCCGGCGCCAGCACCATTCTTCCCCCGAACACTGCCACGTATTCAGCGACCAAGGCCTCCGTTGACGCCATCACCGTCGTGCTCTCCAAGGAACTAGGTCCTCGCAAGATTCGCGTCAACTCCATCAACCCTGGCATGATCGAAACCGAAGGCGTCCATTCCGCCGGTATCGCGGAAGGCGATTTCCGTAAATGGATCGAATCGCAATCATCGCTAGGCCGCATCGGCCAGACCGACGACATTTCCCCGACCGCCGTCTACCTGGCCTCCTCCGACTCCAAATATCTGACCGGCGAAACCCTCCGCGTCACAGGCGGCATCCTCTAAAACTCTTGCGGGGAGTCCCGGCTTCGCTTTCGAGGCTGGGACTCCCAACTAGGGGGAAGACCTGGATCACTGTGTTTCTAAACCAGGCATCTTCCCACCAAGCTGCTTTTCCGAACGTCGGGTCACGGGCCACGCGCCACAGCTCACAGGACTCACCTTGACGCCGCGCTACCGTTGTAATGTACTGAGTCTCTCAAATGCCCACGACGCCCCTCGACATCGAACACGAATTCCGCGCCATCCTGGCCCCCGATTCCATCCGCGCGGCCACTCCGGCCGACGCAGTTTGCGGCGCTCAACCGCGCCTCGTCCTCGAACCCGCCAACGAACAACAACTTGCCGCTGTCCTCCATCTCGCAAATGACGCCAGCCTCGCCGTCATCCCTCGTGGCGGCGGCACCAAACTCACCTGGGGAAATCCCCCAAGACGCGCCGACCTGATTCTGTCCACGGCCCGCCTCAACAAGATCATCGAGCACCTCTGGGCCGACCTCACCGTCAGCGTCGAAGCTGGCTGCACCATCCAAAAACTGCAGTCCGCCCTCGCTCAGCACCGCCAGCGCCTCGCCCTCGATCCTCTCTGGCCGGAGCAAGCCACCGTCGGCGCTGTGCTCTCAACAAACGACAGCGGTTCGCTCCGCCTGCGTTTCGGCCCGCTCCGCGATTTGATCATCGGCGTGACCATCGCTCTCCCCGATGGCACTCTCGCCTCCAGCGGCGGCAAAGTCGTCAAAAATGTCGCCGGCTACGATCTTCCCAAGCTCGTCACTGGCGCCTTCGGCACGCTCGGTGTCATCACCCGCGCCGTCTTCCGCGTTCATCCTCTCCCGCGAAACGCGCGAACCCTTTCCATCTCCGCTGGTACTCTCGAAAAAATGCAGCAAGTCATCCTCGCTTTGCAGGATTCCCAACTGGCTCACACCGCTCTCCAAGCGCGCATCGCGCAAGACGCCGAGCCCCTCGTGGACATCCTCTTCGAGGGCACGGAAGCAGGCATCGCCGAACAGGAAGCTCAACTTCGAGAAATCGCCCGTCCTACTCCCGTTCTCGACGCTCTATCCACCGTCTGGAACGCATCGCAAGAGCTTTGGAACTCCGCTGATTCCGCCGCGGCAGCCATGGCTAAGATCACCGCTCTCCCAGCCTCGATTGCGCGCACTGTCAAAACCGTGCAACGCATGGCAGGCGCCCGCAAAACGCACTGGAAGTTGGCGATGCAAGCTACAGGCATTGGTTGGCTCCGCTTGGAAGGCGCGCCAGAGAATCTCCACGCTGTACTTACTGATCTCCGTTTCGACCTCGAAGCCAGCGGCGGCTCACTCATAACGTTCCATCAACCCGCCGGCATGTCGCCCCTCGACGCCTGGGGAAAACCGGGAGACGCGCTGCCCCTCATGCGCGCCGTAAAAAACCAGCTCGATCCAAAAAACACTCTGAATCCCGGCCGTTTCGTGGGAGGCATCTGATGTCCGATTCTCCGGTCACAGCGCTTCCCCCAAGCGCGTTCGACGCGCACCACCCGCCTTCGTCCGAAATCATCGACAAGTGCGTTCACTGCGGCTTTTGTCTCCCCGTCTGCCCCACCTACGTCCTCTGGAACGAAGAGATGGACTCGCCGCGCGGCCGCATCTACCTGATGAAAATCGCCAGCGAAGGCGCCGCCACCATGAACCCGCAGTGGGTTAGCCATTTCGACTCCTGCCTCGGCTGCATGGCCTGCATGACCGCCTGTCCCTCCGGCGTTGACTACGGAAAGCTCATCGAAGCCACTCGCGCTCAAATCGAGCGTCATCATCCGCGCACCCTCGGCGAAAAACTCCATCGCCGCTTTCTCTTCGCAATCTTCACGCGCCCGGATCGCCTCCGCCACCTTCGCTGGCCGCTCCTCGCGTATCAAAAATCCGGCCTGCAATCGCTCGTCCGCAGCGTGGGCATCCTTAAACTTTTTCCCAAGCGCCTGCAATCCATGGAAGCGCTGATGCCGAAGCTCGCGCAAAACGAACACGTCCCTGAAATCACACCAGCACAAGGCACGCAGCGCCGTCGCGTCGGCCTGCTTCTCGGCTGCGTGCAGCGCGAATTCTTTCCCCAGGTAAACGCCGCCACCGCTCGCGTATTAGCGGCCGAAGGCTGCGAAGTCGTCGCGCCACAAGACCAGCCTTGCTGTGGCGCTTTGATGGTTCACGCCGGAGAAGAAGAAGGCGCTCTGGCGCTGGCAAGAAAAACCATCGATGTCTTCGAGCGCGCAAACGTCGACACCATCGTCACCAACGCCGCAGGCTGCGGCTCGAATGTGAAGGAATACGGCCATCTGCTTCGCGACGATCCCAGTTACGCCGATCGCGCCAAAGCCTTCGCTGCAAAATGCAAGGACATCACTGAAGTTCTCACCGAACTGCCGCCGCGCGCCGCAAGAAATTCTCTCCGCCTGCGCGTGGCGTTCCACGATTCTTGCCATCTGCAGCACGCGCAAGGCATCCGCTCTCAACCACGCCAGTTGCTTGCAAATATTCCTGGCGTCGAGCTCGCCGAAATCCCCGAAAACGCCATCTGCTGCGGCTCCGCAGGCATCTACAATCTTGTCCAGCCCGACGCCGCAAACGCCCTCGGCGATCGCAAAGCTCAGCTAATCGCCCCGCTCAACGCCGAGGTAGTCGCCTCCGGCAACCCCGGCTGCCTCCTCCAACTCCAATCTTCCTTGGCTCGTCTCGGCCACAAGACTCCTGTCGTCCATACGATTCAAGTTCTCGACGCTTCCATCCGCGGCAAGCCATTGTAGGGGCACGATATATCGTGCCCTCTTAGCGTCGCCGCGTCCCATCAATTCCCAAATTTGCCGCAGCCAAATCTACGCCGCCTTCTTCGTCCAAGCTCCAAGGATCAGTCCCATCAGGAACAGTCCGACGAGCGAATAAAACTCATTGATGGCAAACAGCTTCATCGGCCGCATCTCGTACATGTATGTCGTGTAATTCACCGGTCCGATGAAACCGATCCACAACAAGATTCCCACCGCCGCGCCTCTCGCCGCGGTGTTCGCATTCCGCCACGTGCAGATCTGCGCCAGCACAAACGCAATCAAAATATTCAGCGCAAAAGTGATGATGTACGGCAGCACGGGATTCATGGCTTTCGCCTGTTCTTCAGTCAAATGTTCGAGCTCCATCCACGGTTTGCTGAACAAAAATCCATACCACACCGCGCCGAGCAGCCAATACGCCACCGCCGAGACGACTACTGCCGCATAATTTGTTTTCACCGTTTCCTCCTCGTTCGCATCTCCAGCTCAATCATGTTCACCGATAGGCCCGCACAAAAAAGTACACTGTCATTCCCGCACCCACCAGAATCACAAAACTTCTGATCCACGCTTGCGGCAGTTTTTGCGCATAGTGCGCTGCGAAATATCCTCCCAAGATTGCTCCCGCGATCATCACCGTCGCTTGCGGCCAGACGATTGCGCCGCTAATTACAAACGTGATCGCTGCCACTCCGTTAATCACTCCGCCGAGCACAACTTTCAACGCATTCATCTCGTGAATGTCCGTCATGCCCAGCGCCGCGAGCATCGCCAGATTCATGATCCCGATCCCTCCGCCGAAATACCCGCCGTAGACGGCCACGGCTAATTCGAATAATGCCGCGCCCGCCAGAGCCGCGTTGCTCGCATCGTGAGAGATACTCGCCGAAATGCGTCCCGTCAGGTGTTTGCCAAACGCAAACAATAGCGTTGCTCCCAGCAATAGCCACGGCAAAACTTTCAAAAAAGTCTGGCCCGGCGTCTTGATCAGAAGCAATGCCCCCGCAAGCCCGCCAATCACGCTAGTCAGGATCAACGGAATCATGACTCGCCGCGAAATACTCAAGCGATTCCGGTACGCACCTCCGCTCGCCGTCACGCCCACCCAAAGCGCCAGCGTGTTCGTGGCATTCGCAGGCACGGGCGCTACACCGGTGAACAGCAATGCTGGAAACGCAACAAAGCTTCCGCCGCCGGCGACAGCATTAATCGCGCCGCCCAGCGTACCGGCAAGAAACAGAAAGATAGCGTGTGCAATGGTCAAGCCCGCTTTCTATCACGATTCGAGCCCCTCGCTCCAGTTGTCATTCGAACAACGTCGCGACCCCAGTCGACTTATTGCAGGCTGTTTCACCCCGTCCCCATTTCGTTGTATCTTGATTTGCCTGAACTACATTCCCGTGGGAGCTACCGCCGTGGCTAATGCCCAGGTAAAGAAATCCGGCAAGCGCAAGTCCGCTGCCTCACGCTCCGACAAGAGCGTCAACGAAGCGCAAATCGCGGTCCACTGGAAGGAAGAGGAGTATTTTTATCCCTCCAAGAAATTCAAAGCGCAGGCCAATCTCTCCGATCCTGCTTTCGTAAGAAAATTCAGCGAAAAGAATTTTCCAAAATGTTTTGACATCTACGCCAAACTTCTCGACTGGGACAAACCCTGGCGCAAGACGCTCGACGCATCCAATCCTCCCTTCTGGAAATGGTTCGTCGGCGGAAAACTGAACGCCTGCTACAACTGCGTCGACCGCCATCTCGCCGGCCACAAGAACAAAGCCGCCTTGATTTTCGTCCCCGAACCCGAAGGCGAACCCGCCGCCGTCATCACCTATCAAGAACTCTACAAGCGCGTGAACGAAGTCGCCGCCATGCTCCGCGATTTTGCGGGCCTCAAAGCTGGCGACCGCGTCACCATCCACATGCCCATGATCCCCGAGCTGCCCATCACCATGCTGGCGTGCGCCCGTCTTGGCGTCATTCACTCCGTCGTCTTTGGCGGCTTCAGCGGAGAAGCCTGTGGCCTTCGCGCCGCTGATTCCGGCAGCCGCGTGCTGATCTATGCCGACGGCTATCATCGCAATGGCAAATGGGTGGATCACAAGCCGAGCGCGGATATCGCGGTCGAAACCGCAAAAAAAGAAGGCCAGAGCATCGACAAAGTTCTCTTCTGGAGGCGCTACCAAGGGCACTACCGCTCGGAATCCCCGATGATCATTGACCGTGATTTCTTCGTGGACGACGTCCTCAAGGACTACCGCGGCCAAATCGTCGAGCCCGTCTCGCAGGACGCCGACGCCCCGCTGTTCCTCATGTACACCAGCGGCACAACGGGCAAGCCCAAGGGCTGCCAGCATCGCACCGGCGGCTATCTCGCCTACGCCGCGGGCACTTCAAAGTATTACCAGGACATTCATCCCGGGGACGTCTACTGGTGCATGGCCGATATCGGCTGGATCACCGGCCACTCCTACATCGTCTACGGCCCACTGGCACTCGGCGCCACGAGCGTTCTTTATGAAGGCGTGCCTCAGTACCCCGATGCCGCGCGTCCCTGGCGCATCGCCGAGCGTCTCGACGTCAACATTTTTCACACTTCGCCCACCGCCATCCGCATGCTCCGCAAAGCCGGCGGCGACGAGCCGAAAAAGTACAACTATCATTTCAAGCACATGACCACCGTGGGTGAGCCGATCGAGCCGGAGGTTTGGCGCTGGTATTACGAAACGGTTGGCAAAGGGGAAGCCGTCATTGTCGACACCTGGTGGCAAACCGAAACCGGGGGCTTCCTCTGTAGCACGAAACCCGCTCTCGATCCCATGAAGCCCGGCAGCGCCGGCCCGGCTGTACTCGGCATTTATCCTGTCATCTGGGACGAGAATGGAGAAGAGGTCAAGCCAGGCTCGGGCAAAGCCGGAAATATCTGCATTCGCAATCCATGGCCGGGCATCATGCAAACCATCTGGGGCAGCTCCGAGCGCTTCGTCAATCAGTACTACAAAAAGTACTGCAAAAATCCCGATAGCAAAGACTGGCGCGATTGGCCGTACTACGCCGCCGACGGCGCCGTTCTTCCCGCCGACGGCTATTACCGCATCCTCGGCCGCGTCGACGACGTGATCAACGTCGCCGGCCACCGCCTCGGCACCAAGGAAGTCGAATCCGCCTGCCTCAGCGTCACGGAGGTTGCCGAAGCCGCGGTCGTGCCTGTCGTCGACGAAATCAAAGGCCGCGTCCCGGAAGTCTACATTTCTCTCAAGCCCGGCGTGCTCCCGACGAAAGCCGTGAAAGACAAAGTTATCTCGACTATTGAAACCATCATCGGCAAAATCGCTCGTCCCAAGCAGATCCATGTCGTTCCGGACATGCCGAAAACGCGCTCCGGAAAAATCATGCGCCGCGTTCTCGCCGCCATCTCCAATCATATGGACACGGGTGACATCACCACGCTCGCCAATCCGGATATCGTCGCCCAGATTCGCGAGATCGTGCAGGGCCGCACCGCAGGCCCTCTGCAAGAAGGCCCGGAAGACATCAAACTTTTCGGCGAAGAAAAGTAGCAGTAGGCTAGAGCAGCAATCAGAATTAGAAATACTAAGGAGACGTCAATGACCTCGATTTCAAGAAGAGTGTTCCTTAAAGATGCTGCGACGACCGCGGCCGCAGCCAGTTTCCTATCCGCAAGCTCATTCGAACTTCACGCTAATCCTCTCGGTCTGCCCATCGGCTGCCAGACTTGGCCAGTGAGAGACGGCATCGCCAAAGATTTTCCCGGAACGATTAAACAGCTCGTTGCGGCCGGTTTTCAAAACATCGAACTGTGCTCGCCCGTGGGCTACGCCGACTCCGGCTTCGGCGGCCTCGCAAAATACAAAGGTTCCGAGCTGCGTGAAATGTTGAACGATTGGGGCGTCACCTGTATCAGCTCGCACTTTGGCATGGACGAACTCAGAAAAAATCAGGACGACCGCATCGCCTGGGCCAAGGACCTCGGCCTCCAACAAATGCTCGTCGCCAGCCTCAGTGGCCCCAAAAAACCCACCATGGACGATGTGAAACGCGCCGCCGATGAATACAACAAAATGGGTGAAAAGGCCGCCGCCGCAGGCATCCGGCAGGGCCTTCACAATGAAAACTTCGAAACCTCTTCCGTGGACGGCAAGCGCACCTACGACATCCTGATCGGTCTTCTCGATCCCAAATTTGTCAATTTTCAGTTTCAAATCTCCACGATCAGCGAAGGGTTCGACGCCGCGGAGTATTTCATGAAATATCCCGGCCGCTTCTTCTCCATGCACGTCCAAGGCTGGTCCGCCCCGAGCAAGAAAATCATGCCGGTGGGACAGGATACTCTCGACTGGAAGAAAATCTTCACCGCGGCAAAAACCGGCGGCGTAAAAAACTACTTCGTCGAAATGAACCTCGACTTCATGAAAGCCAGCGTCCCCTACCTTCGCGAACTCCAAGTCTGACGGGAACGTTCGCCGCCTCTCGAGGCGGAAAATCCGGCGGAGCCACAGTTTCCAATTAATGCGTTATACAGCCAAGTGGATATTTTCGAGTGCGCGGAACCCACAGAGCGGATATATAATCAAGGCCCAATCGGGCCGGTCGGAGGTCTGTATGCGGCGGCCACTTTATACGATCCTCACTTCGTTCCTGCTCGCCACTATCCTCTTGCACGCCCAAGACAGTAAAACCCAGTCTCCCGAATCTGGAGTGCTTTCTACCAGTGGCGCCGACGCCACAATCCTAAGCCTCCTTCAGCAGAGCCATGACTTGGGTCAGCAGTTGCCGGTGTCGTTGCGTCTCATGAATTTGCTGCCTCAACAAGCTCAAATGGTTTCGCGATTGCGGCCCGACCTGGGGCGCGAGTGGGCCAACGAACTGTTCACATTGTCGTTTCAAACGAAAGGTGCCCAACGCTCATTCGTGCAGAATTCCACCTTGCGTATGCTGATACGATTGGATCCTGAACGAGCTTTAGAATTGCTTCATAGCCTGAGTTTCGAAGAACCTATGCCGAAGTGGGCCATCTCGCCGCCCGAGATGCAGTTGGTTCAAGAAGTATTCGAGGTGTTGGCTACGCGCGATGGAGCAAGCGCGCTGCCCTTGCTGGAGCAAGAAGCAGAGCGCCTAGGCGTCCAGGGGCACTACCCTTACGCTGCGCTGGGGTATGCCTCGATGCGGGCTACTTCAAAAGACTGGGGCAGCGATAATCAACGTGCAATTCGGTTGCTTCAGTCAGTTTTGCAGCCGGCATTCGCGAGATACAGTCAGAATGCTCACAGCTATCTCGATGATATGGAGTTTGGAGAGATGCTCCAAGTGCTTGCCGGCGGCCTGCCACTTGATTCGGTGCAGCCGGCTTTACGAATGCTGGTAAAGAACTTGCTCGCAACGGACACCCGCAAGTACCAGTTTGAAGCGGAAGTGTACACGAGTGACGGTCAGACCGCGAAGGTGCACAACACGATCGATGCAACGATAGTGTTTTTCGGAACGCTGATCAACCGGGATTCCGAACTGGCCGAGCAGTTGAAATCAACAAGGCCGGAGTTGCAAACGGCCCTGGAATACGCCAAAAATGGCCGGCAAGGCTCGCTAGTGTTTGGACCAGGGCGGCAACCACAGAGCATGAAATCTCAGGGCCCAGGCGCCGAAACCCGCATGGATGCAGTGCGCCTTTCGCATATCAACCCCGAAGCGGCGATAACGAAGGCCGAGCAATTGCCAGACGACGACAAGCGTGCGAGCACGATGATGGATGTCGCGCGGGGGATCGCGGGTGATTATCCGGAACGAGCAGCGAAATTGATTGCCGAAACCCAAAGCGGAAACAAGCCTACTGATGAGCAGCTGCACTTGAACTTGATTTCCGCCCAAGCCTTCGTCGCGGCGGCACAAAACAGGAAGGACGAATTGGATGAATTGCTAAAGAGCGGGTTTGAGTCAGCTAACCACATCCTTTTGGAACAGCAGAGAACCGGCGACATTCATTTTGTCGCTGGTTTAGCACCCCTGGTCCAGATAGGCATCCAAAACGATCCAAACTTGACGGTCACCTTTATTGAAGGTCTTTCACCATCGTACCTGAAAGCAGAGCTTCTGCTGGGAGCCGCCTCGGCATTGGGCATGCGAATGCGGCTGCCATTTAGTTCGCGACCGCAACAAAGAGTAGAAAAACTGCCGGAGGCCCAGCGTTAGACCTTTCGGCAAATTCTTGTGACCGGCGAACGGGCTACTCCTCAGCGCGGCTGACTCCTGATAAGTTAGGTTGGCGAAGATCTGAAGCAACTCCCTCCAAATGGGTCAAGTAAAGTTCTCGCTGTGTCGCCGCGCTCCCACAATCGTGGGCGCCCCAACACGCCTCGGCAATCCAGGCCGCGCCAGCCTCCGATGCTAAGCAACTGAATATTGGGCACTTCAGTCTGTCACGCCCGCCAGACCCACGTGGTCTGCGGCTTGCAATCTTCCACTCGCGGCTCTTTGAGTGGAGGGGACCATGTCATGTTTCGCAGGCAACTTGTTCAAGATTCTGTGTACGCGCTTTGTCCTGGCGCTTCTGGCAGCGACTACGATCCTCGCCGGACTGTCTGACGGACAGAGTGACAACTGTCCGCCGCAGGTTGGCGAAGGCTCGTTGCTGTACCGCTCGCCCATCTCCGGCCGCTACGAGTCCGTGGCGCTGGTCCATACGGATGCAACGGTGGAGGTACGCGGCCTGGTCGCCACAGCCACGGTGACCCAGCAATACGTCAACTCCAGCACCGCGCCTATCGAAGCTGTTTACATTTTCCCTCTGCCGCATGACGCGGCTGTATACGACATGGAAATCCGCATCGGCAATCGGGTGATTCGAAGCGAAATCCACGAACGCGCGGAAGCCAAGCGCATCTATCAAGCAGCGAAGTCCGAAGGCAAGCGCGCCGCCTTGCTGGAGGAGGAGCGACCCAACATCTTCACGGCATCCGTCGCGAACATCATGCCTAACGACCGTATCGATGTGCGGCTGCGGTATGTGGAACCACTGCGTTGGGAAGAAGGGCGAATACGACTGGTTTTTCCGATGGTCGTAGGTCCGCGCTACATTCCCGGAACGCAGGCAGTGGATCACACTGGAACAGGATGGTCTTCGGATACAGACGCTGTGCCGGATGCATCGCGGATCACGCCAATTGTCCGGAATCCGGAGAGTCGTTCCGGTCACGACATCTCGATCACCGTTGATCTGGACTCGGGCTTCGAAGCTGCAGCCGTAAAGAGCGTTTCTCACGCGGTCAACGTCCGCCGTTTGGCGGATGGCCGGCAGCGCGTGGAACTTGCCGCGGGCGCCACGCTGCCGAACAAAGATTTGGTCTTGGAAGTGCAACAAGCGGAGAGCACTCAGCCAAAGGTAGCTCTCTTCCTCTCTCCTGGAAGCGATTCCGGAGAAACACACTTCTTGCTGGCGGCTTATCCTCCAACGGTGCAGCCCACCCAGCGCATGCCGGTGGAAATGCTGTACATGATTGACGTGTCTGGTTCGATGTCTGGCACCTCCATCGAGCAGGCCCGCGAGGCATTACTCCAGGCATTGGATCGGCTAAGGCCGAGCGACCGCTTCGGCATCCTCGCCTTCTGCAACACCTTTCAGGAATTTTCGCCGGAACCATTGCTCGCTACTCCGGATAATTTGGCTCGGGCGCGCAATTATGTGCGCCGTCTCGAGGCCGGCGGCGGCACAGAAATGCTGCCTGCGCTGCTGCACCTGATGCGGAAACCGCAAATTCCCGGCACGCTGCGCCACATTGTCTTGTTAACGGACGGCGACCTCGGAAACGAAGAACAAATCTTCGCAGCGCTTCGCCATGATTTAGGCGGTGCGCGCTTGTATACCGTTGCTATTGGTAGCGCACCGAATCTCTTCCTGGCCACCAAGATGGCGCACTACGGCCGAGGGACCTTTACCCATATCGCAGACATCCATGAAATTCAGACGCAAATGACCCGGCTGTTCGAAACCATCGAGAGCCCGGTGCTGACGGACGTAAAACTGTCCTTTGAAGGCGTGGAAGTCGCGGACGTGTATCCGGAGCGCCTGCCAGATCTTTTCCAGCAGCAGCCGCTGCTGATCTACGGACGCATTTCCAAAGGCAGTGTTGGCAAAGTGCAGCTTACGGCTCGCGCGGGAACTGAGCCTTACGAAACGAGCATCGCCTTTGACGCTTCGAAGGCGACGTTCCATCCCGGCATTACCACACTTTGGGCGCGGCAGCGCGTCGAGGAGTTGATGGACCGTTGGCGGGAGTCCGACGAGAGCGGGCAAGTGGAGATTCGCGCGAGCGTGATTGCTCACGCGATTCGCTACCGGCTCGTCACACGCTTTACTTCACTGGTTGCGGTCGAACAAGTCGTGGTGAACGCCGGTGGCCAATCCAAGACGGTTCCCGTGCCCACCGAGTTGCCAGCCGGTTGGCAAATGGAGAAAGTTTTCGGCGCTCCAGCAACAGGCACGGCCGATGCATTTCTTGAGATTTTGGGTATCGCACTTCTGCTGGCCGGTCTCGTGTTGTTCTTCTTCGTGCGGAGATCAGGAGCACTCTCGTGAAAGTGTTGCGGATTTTTATCGCGCTAGTCCTGCTCGCCGGAGGGAGCCTTACGGGCCGCGCCGCGTACTTGCACGCGAAGGCCGAACTTGCGGGCGTGCTGATCCGCCGGGCGTGGGACCAAAGCGCGCATTCGGGAGAGCTTCACGCGCCCTGGCCGTGGGCGGACACACATCCGATTGCGCGGCTACGAATTTCTCGCCTAGGTTTTGACGAGATCGTTTTGGACGCCGCAACCCCGCGCACGCTGGCATTTGGTCCGGCGCTACTGATGAGCGGGGCCGCACCGGGAAAGTCCGGAAACGTTATGCTGGCGGGCCATCGCACGAGTTGGTTTCGGCCCCTTGAAGGGATTACGAAGGGTGACAGAATTCAGATTGCATGGTTCGATGCACGCCGCGGCGGGTTGTATGAGAGGACCTACGCTGTAGATTTGATTCAGGTCGTGGAACCGCGGGATGTGACTCTGCTGGCGCCGACTTCGGAAGACGCCCTTACGCTCGTCACGTGTTACCCGTTCGGAAGCAGCCCGCGCTCTCCGCTTCGTTACATGGTGCGCGCCTCACCGATCGGTCCAAGCCATCTTGCGGAGAATGCAAATGTAGCCGTTGAGACGTCTCAACCGCCGGCGATCCATGCAGCGCGCTACCTCCCCAGGAGTGAATATCCCTGAAGTTGGAAAACCGTAGCGCGCCTGTCCACCTTCAGTTGCATGTATATTCGCGCGACCGGAAACTGACCCGCTATCCGGCGCTTGGAACTGTTCGGACCAAGTAAGGTATGCTCGTTCCCGACTATGGCACGATTGAATGGTCCCGAGCGCCGGCGCAAAGCGAGGCTCCGGCTTCCACAGACTGTACGTGTGCGACCGTCCGACACGCACTTGCACAACTTTGATGAAATCTTGCCGACTCTGAATACTTCACGCGACAGCGTGTATTTCGCCTCGAAGAACACGTCCTACAAGGAAGGCATGCGTCTGTTTGTCACTTATCCATACTCCGATGGACTTGGCTCGCTCAACCGCGAATCTCTCGCCAAAGTAGTCCGCATCGACGATCTGGGCAACGGCCGCCGCGGCGTTGCCGTCGAGATTTTGATGCCCGTCTACCTAGGTGGCAAAGAAACCGTGAAGTGACAGTCTGCAAAGTTTTTGGTGAATGCAGACGCCGTTTCTGGGTAGTTTCCGAGTAGCCAACCATCTCGGGCTCCAAGCGTGTTTCTTCGGCAAAGCTAGCTGGCGCCCCGGCAGACTCTTGACAGGGAGTGCTAACCATTCGACACTGGCATAGTCTAACTATGTCAGGGGTGACGCTTTGCATCGAGACGAAATTCCTCCGGGAACCCTCTATCTGCTGATTCTGAAAACGCTGGGGCGCTCCGGCGAAATGCATGGGTATGAGATTGCCAATTCCATTCAGCGGATATCGAATGACGTTCTTCAAGTCGAAGAAGGCTCGCTGTACCCTGCGCTGCAGCGGATGCTGATGAAAGGTTGGGTGACCGCGAAGTGGGGCACGACGGCTGGAAACCGCCGGGCTCGCTACTACCAGCTGACGGCGGCGGGACACAAACAACTCGAGGTAGAAATGTCGCAGTTTGAACGCGTCATCGGAGCGATCACGCGTGTGATCGAGGCTGTCTGAGAGGAGCTCCGTTATGGATTGGCTGCGCGAACTTGCAAGACGGCTGAGCATGCTGATTCATCGGCGACAGTTTGATGCGGATCTCGAAGAGGAGATGCGACTGCATTTGGAATTGCGCCAGCAGGAACTCTTCCAGTCCGGCATGATGACGGACGATGCTCGGGCCGCCGCCCGGCGTCGCTTTGGCAATGCAACCTACCTAAAGGAAGAAAGCCATTTCGCGTGGGGCTGGGAATCGCTCGAGAACGTGGCACAGGATGTTCGCTACGGCCTCCGCGTGCTGCGCAAGTCTCCGGGCTTCAGCGCCGTGGTCGTCCTGACGATTGCTTTGGGCATCGGAGCCACGACAGCGATTTTCAGCGTGGTGGACGCTGCGTTGTTGCGCCCGCTGCCGTACCCACAACCCGAGCAGCTCGTAAGCATCGAGGATGATCTTCCCGGCGGAGGCGCGCGGGACGTAGGAATGTCCGAACCCGAGTGGCAGGACCTTCAGCGGTCCGGAATCTTCGAATACGTTTCTCCGGCATGGTTCGACGAAAATAATCTTACGGGCTCATCGCAACCCGCGCGCGTTCGCTTGCTAATAGCCGCCCCGAATTATTTTGCGCTGCTCGGCGTGAACCCGCAATTGGGCCGGATCTTCAATCCCGAGGATCACTCCTCCGGTCTTCTGCCGGAAGTTCTCATCAGCGACGGAATGTGGAAACGGGCCTTCGGGGGCGATCCGCATATTTTGGATAAAAGTGTGCGGTTTGACACCGACTTGTACCGAATCGTTGGTGTCATGCCCGCCGGGTTTGATGCCCCCGGGCGAACAGCGGAAGAAAGGAATATCGAGGTTTGGGCCGCAACCAGTTTTTACGGCGCGCCGATGCCTGATCACCCGCCGCGGAACCGGCGGAATCTTCCGACCGCAATCGCCCGGCTTAAACCAGGATTGACCATTACAGACGCGCAGCGCCGAGTAGACGGGCTTGTCGCATCCCTGCAGAAAGAATTCCCCGGCGACTATCCCCTGCAAAGCGCATGGACGGTGCGATTGGTGCCGCTCAAAGAACGCGTGGTCCGCAATGTTCGCCAGTCGTTGATTCTGCTGCTGGGCGCCGTGGGATTGGTGCTGCTGATCGCCTGCGTGAACGTCGCGAATCTCCTGCTGGCTCGCGCCAGCGCGAGGGGGCGCGAAATGGCCGTTCGGCAAGCGCTTGGAGCCGCGCGGAAACGGCTGATTTCGCAGTTGCTGACCGAAAGCCTGCTCCTCTCGCTCTTTGGCGGAATAGTTGGTCTAGCGATTCTCTTCTGCACCAAGGCGTTTCTGTTGCATCTCGTGCCGGACAGCCTGCCGCGACTGAACGAAGTCTCCATTAACTGGGTCGTTTTGCTTTTCGCTCTCCTCGCCTCGCTCGTCGTCGGCGCGATTTTTGGTCTGGCTCCTGCCCTCGATGCTGGGCGAGTTGATTTGACTCAGGCGCTCAAAGAGGCGACGCGCGGCTCGACAGGCTCCGGTCAACAGGCGCGCACGCGGCGAGTGCTCGTCATAATGGAGTTTGCCCTTTCTTTGGTGCTAATGGTTGCTGCAGGCCTCCTGCTCCGCAGTTTCTGGGATTTGCTGCATGTGCGGCTGGGATTCAATCCAGAAAGTGTGATGACGGTCCGCACGAGGCTGCCCTACCCCAATGATCCCAAGACCGACATCTACCGAACTCCCGCTCAGCAGGCTCCGTTCTTTCGCGAAATAATTCGGCGTGCCGGAACGCTACCAGGAGTCGTGGAAGTAGCTCTCGGTGATACCGCCTCTATCCCCTTAGACGAGAGTCAGCGATATCTGAAACGGGTCTCCGACGGCTACTTCCCCTTCACACTGGAGGGACGCGACACGCAGAGCGACCAGCCTGCCTTGGTCGAACGGTCAAGCGTAACACCAGACTATTTTCACTTGCTCGGAATCCCGCTGCTGCGCGGACGCTTGTTCAACGAGTTGGATGACGACAAAGTTCCGCAAGTCGCCGTGGTCAATGAGGCCTTCGGGCAAACGTATTGGCCTGGCCAAGATCCCTTAGGCCAGCGCTTCAAGAGCATTCGAGCGGAGTCTCCCTGGATTACCGTTGTCGGCATGATCGCAAACGCACGGACAGAATCGCTGGCGGAAGCAAACGTCCCGCAAATCTATCAGGCTGTGTATCAGACCGGCGCAAAACACCTGGCCATACTTCTGCGCGGGCACTTGGACACCGCTGCGATTCCCGAAGAAGTGCGCGAGCAGGTCCAGGCCGTCGATTCAACCCTTCCTGTTTTCGGCGCGCAGACTCTCAACGCAACGGTATCCGCGGCTCTCTCCGAAAGGCGACTTTCGATGGAGATGGTCGGTTTGTTCGCTTTGACGGCGTTGCTGCTCGCGGGGCTCGGAATTTACGGAGTCATTTCGTACATGGTAAGCGCCCGCACCCACGAGATCGGGATTCGCCTGGCGCTTGGCGCGGAAAGCAGGAGCATCCTGCGGATGGTCTTGCGTGAAGGATTAGGACTGGCCATTGCCGGTGCTGCGGTTGGACTCGTTGGCGCAGTGATCGTGTCACATCTGATGACGGGACTTTTGTACGGCGTGAAGCCGACAGATCCCCTCACATTCGCGGGCGTCACCATTCTCCTCGTCGGTGTCGCTCTGCTCGCTTGTTATGTTCCTGCGCGCCGCGCCATACGCGTCGATCCGTTGGTCGCGCTGCGATACGAATAGCTCAGGCCGGAGGGTACGCGTCGGAGGCTTGAAATTCCATAACTTTCCGGGTTCGAACAAATTGGGGAGAGTTCTCTGTGAGACAAATACGAAACTTCTTTCGGATGCGCAAACGGTTCACGTTGCTTGCGGCATTATTTTTCGCGCTGTTTTCAACCGTTGAGCTCGCCGCGCAGTCACCCGCTCTCGTGACTCTAGTCAAAGCCGGCCGGCTGCTCGACCCCCGGACGGGCAACGTACTTTCGCCCGCGGCGGTTTTGATTGAAGGGGGCAAGATCAAGGAAGTAGGAGCGCCCGCGCAAGTGCAAGCGCATGTACCGGCAGGCGCAAGGATCATTGATTTGGGCGCCGCGACGCTCCTTCCCGGGCTGATCGACAGTCACACACACTTGCTGGTTGACCCGGTCCTGCCAGCGGAGGTCGAGCGGGCGCGCCGATACAACGGCTCCTTTGTGCCGGACCTATTGCTGGCGATTGTCGAATCGCCAAGCAAACGAGTGTTGCTGGGCGCGCAGATGGCTCGGGAAGATCTGGAGAGTGGTATCACCACGGTGCGCAATCTTGGGCACTCGGGGATTGACGGGGATGTTGCGCTGCGGGATGCGATCAACGCTGGCCGCGTCCCCGGCCCGCGGATCCTGGCCTCTGGCCGCAAGTTTGCCAAGGAGGGTGACTACGTCCAGAGCCTCAATCCCGCCCTTGCCGAGGCCATTCTTGACCAGGAATTTCTCTCCGTAGATGGCCCTGACCAGGCGCGCCGGGCCGTGCAAAAAAACCTCTTGTATGCCGTCGATGTCATCAAGGTCACCATCAGCGAGAACTATACCCTCGCCGAAATGAGCGCCATCGTCGAAGAGGCGCACCGCCAGCACCTTAAGGTTGCGGCCCACGCAGTCGATACGCCCAGCATACAAATTGCTATTGATGCCGGCGTAGATTCTATCGAGCACGGCAACGAGGTAACCGACGAGCAACTCAAACAGATGCGGGACAAGGGGATGTTTTTCGACTTCACACCCACTTCCTATGGCGGCTTTTTTACCAGGATTTTCGAGGGGACCATTGCCATGTCTTTAGAGCTGCGACCCAAGCGTCTCGATTCCGATGAGCGTACCCGGCAGCGGTACAACGATCTGGCTCAGCGTTTGAAGGCGGGGGCGAAATTTCCCGATGAGTCCGACGAACGTCAGAACCAGCGATACAACGGTCTGGTCCAGCGGGTTCTGAAGTCTGGAGTGAAGTTTGCGGCTGGTTCTGACATGGGCTGGTTCTATCCGGGAAAAACTCGTGGGCAAGCCTCGGTGTCAAGGTTTCCGGCTTTGCACGAAGCTGGGATGCAACCACTCGACGTTATTCGCGCCATCACGACGAACGCCGCGGAAATGTTGGGCTGGCAGGATCGCGTGGGAGCGGTTGAACCCGGGAAATTTGCTGATCTCGTTGCCGTTGCTGGAGATCCGATCGCCGACATTACCGAGCTCGAGCGCGTTCGCTTCGTGATGAAGGATGGCCAACTGGTCAGGAATGAGTTTGCGTCGCATTAGGGCGTAACTTCCACTTCGGAACGACCAAGCGCGGCACATCGGTGAGTTTCGGAAAGCAGATCAATATCAAAGGAGAAAACTACAATGAGGCGGTCCTCGCTTGCGTTAGTTGCGGTCATCCTGCTTGCCATCGCCGGAACAACTATTTACGGTCAGGGCCAATCGCAAAATCAGACTCCGCGTCCTGCGCGTTCCCGAGCCGATGAAACGCTAGAAAGGTGGAACGACATCGGGAACAAACTCGTCGCCATGGCTCAGGATTTTCCCGAAGACGAATACGATTACAAACTACAGAAAGACCAGCGCACCTTCGCCCTGAATCTTCTCCACGCCGCGGCACTGGATTTCGTCCTGATACGCAGGGTTTCCGGATCAAACCTCGGACCCGACTTCGGCCCGGGCGACAATCCTACGCGTGACGTTTTCAAGACCAAGGCCGACGTGGTGAAGTTTGTGCAGGAGGCCGTCGCGGACGGAGCGCGAGTGATTCAACAGCAGGGCGACGCGGGCCTGGACAATACATCAAAATTTTTTGGGAACCGGCTGGCCCACAACTCCGCCATCTGGACGTTCGCCATCGAGCATAGCGGCGAGCACTATGGCCAGCTTGTGGTCTACTACCGCGCGAACAACCTGGTGCCGCCGGACTCACGGCGGGATCAGGCGCAACAGGCCCAGCAGCCTTCTGCTCCACGTGTAGTAGACCTGAAGGCTTCCGACGGCACCGTCCTTAAGGCGAGCTACTTTGCCGCGGCCGGGCCGGGCCCTGGCGTGCTGCTGCTGCACCAGAGCAACCGGACACGTGACTCGTGGGACGGCGTAGCCGGGCAACTGGCGGCGGCTGGAATCAACACGCTTACGCTCGACATGCGCGGATTTGGCGAAAGCGGCACGCCTTACACCAAGCTGACGGACGCGGAGAAGGCAAAGGTACCACCGATGTGGCCGGGCGACGTTGACACAGCGTTTCAATACTTGGTTTCGCAGCCGGGTGTGAAGCGCGATGTCATCGCCGTGGGAGGAGCCGGGTGGTTCGGCGTCCTCCATTCCATCGAAGTAGCGCGTCATCACTCCGCTGAGGTGAAATCGATGGTATTGCTTTCCGGAGAGACCCTCCAAGACGGTTTGCAATTCCTGCGGCAGGCGTCACAACTGCCCGGCCTATTCGTCGTGGACGACGACGACGAATACCCTCCCACGGTCGAGGCGATGGAATGGCTCTACATCAACTCCTCCAGCCCGGCGAAGAAGTTCGTGCACTATTCGGCTGCACAAGACGCGCCCTGGATATGGTATGAAACCAGCGATGCCGGCAAAGTTCCCGCCAAGGGTGGCCACGGGACCGACATGTTCAAAGTTCATCCAGAGTTGCCCGGCATCATCGTGGATTGGCTTGTAACCACGCTGATTGAGACGCCGGGGCACGCGCCAGCGGACGCCCTGGCATCTGCGGCAATCCTCAATCAACTCTGGACGTCCGAAGGAGTCGCGCGCGTCAAGCAGCAACTGATAGAAGCCCGGCGAAAGGATCCTCAGGCGCAGTTGTGGCCGGAAGTTAACGTCGACATCATAGGCGAAGACCATGTGCGTGAAGGCGAGTCGGAGAGGAAAGCTGGCCATTTGCGCGAGGCCAAGATGGAGATAGACACAGCGATTGAGATTTTCAAGCTCAACCTCCTCGCTTATCCGGACTCTGCGGACGCGCACTATAACCTGGCCGATGCGTATTTGAAAAATGGGCAGAAGGATCTGGCGCGGCAGTACGCGGAAAAGGCGCTGGCCATGATTGATTCTCACAAAGCGCCTCTGTCGTCGTGGTCCGATACCGAGCAGCGGCGCGCCGAGATTCGTAGCGGCGTGCAGGACACACTTAAAGAGCTAAATGCGGCCCATTGAAAAGGTGACTGCTTCCGTGTCGCGAGCGTTCTCAAGCGCACGAGTCGCTTATAGGAAGTGATCTCCGCGCTTGGCATCGACCCTGGACGGATTACGGGCTAACCCGAAGATATTCCGTTCCAGAAGTCCCTTTGTCGGAAGTTGCGGCGCACCTGACGGTACTGGCTTGGATGGATAGTCGCAGTATCGGAAATTGAAGGCCTCGGGGAAATTAGCGCTTCGCGCCGCAGAGGCTTTGCGTTTGTGCCAGTACGTCCGCGTCGAGCTGTGCCCCTTGCCATCCGTGGGTCGAGCATACCTGATCCGCCGTCAGCCCCAGCGCGCCGCGCATGTCAGCACCCTCCACGCTCGCCCCGCTAATTTCAGTCCCGCGAAAAATTGCCCCGCCGAAAAACGCGCCGCGCAAATCCGCGTTTCGAAGGTTAGCGTCCATCAAGATCGTTCCTTTGAACTGCGCTCCCGTCATATTCGCGTCCATTAATTTTGCGGAAGAGAAATCTGTCTGTTCCAAAATTGCAAACGACAGCACGGCGTGCTCCAGCTTTGTGTCTCGCATGTCCGCCCGTGACAAATCGGCGCGCAGCATCTGCCCGCTGCGAAGGTTCACCGCATAGAGCGACGCGCCTCCCAATTTCGCGTTGGACAGCAGCGCATTCTCGAGCGTCGCAAACGAAAGATCAGAGCCCCGCAAATCCGCGCCCGTGAAGTTAACCCGGCTCGCGTCCGCGGACACCATCACCGTCTTCGATGCCAGCACGCGATCCAGAATCGCATCCCGCAACACCGCTTCGCGCAAATTGGCTCCTCGCATATCGGCTTCGGAGAGGTATGCGCCCTCCAAATTCGCGCGCCACAATTTTGCGTTCACGAGGTACGCCTTATAGGCTCTCGCAAACCGCAGATTCATTTCGTTCAGTTTCGCTCCCGGCACGGACGCGAGCGCTTCCTCGCTCCAGTTTCCTCTCGGCGGCGGACCGGACAGCATCGCTTCCGTCAGCTCCGCATAAGGCCGGTAGCCGATCGATTGCATCCCTTCCGAAACCCATCTCAGCAAGCTGGCCGGAGAATGTTGGGGCGCAATATTCTTGTCCGATGGCAATCCGTGATTCACTCCAAGCGAGAAAATCAGCAGCGCGCAGCCGGTCAGAAGCGCAACCCGCGCGGTCGCGAAGCTCAGACGCAACAAGTTCTTGGATTTCTGCCGCAGCAAATCTCCCGGTTGCAGCACGCGCGCCACGATCGTCGGAACGCAAGTCGCCGCCGCCACCGAAAGCGTCAAAAGAAAAGCGTGCAGCAGCGTCCCGCGAAAATCCTGCCGCACCAGGTAGCGCAGCCAGAATAGAAACAGCGTCGCTGGCACCACCCAATAGGCAAGCGCCGTCGCCACCACCGTCTCCAGAACCCAAAATGGCGAGCGCCCCTCGCGCATCCAGCGAAAATGCCGCCGCACCAGGCCCATCAAATACCACGGCCCGTCTTTTTCCAGCGTTTGTCCATCCTTGAAAACCGCGGGCAACCCGGACATGCTTCCCCACAGCCTCAACAGCAAAAAATGAAATCGCAGGTACAAAATAAATAGGAAAAGAGGCGCGCCCATATAAAAACTCGCCATCGACAGAATTTTTGGAAACCGCGCCACGGGAATCGCGGAAGCGTCCACGACGAGCCGCACATCCGTCGTCAATCCGATCAGTGCGACACACGCAAGACTCACAGCCAAAATCAGAAAATAAAACCACCGCGCGACTTTCGACGCATCGGAGATTGCTTTGGTGCTGTCGAAGGATGCGATCGTTTCTGGCAGGATGGCATCAAATAGATTCGTTCCTCCAAGCCGCCCCACCCACACGCCTTCCGCGCCATACAAATTCGCACCCATCAAATTGGCGCCGCGGAGCTCAGTGCCGAGCAAATTGGCTTCGCGCAAATCGGCTTGCACGAGGCTCGCGCCTCGCAGATTGGCCATCGACAAATCCGCGCCGATCAAATTCGCGCGCTGGATGAAAGCGCCTTCGAGGTTGACTCCCGTAAGATCCGAGTGCGAAAGATTGACGCCGCAAAGATCCGCTTTGACTCCGGATTCTCCGCCCGTCTCCACCCAGATTTTGTGTTGATCGAGAATTTCCGCCAGGTCCAGCAGTGAAATCGACCCAGCGGCTTCTTCAGCAGAAACATTCTTCTGCGACTCTTGAATTTCCGCGAGCATCTTAAAACTTTCCCCCACTCAAAGGATGGCTGTTACTTGTCTGCCCCTGGCGCTCACACTGCGGCCCGCATCTGCCGAGCGTCCCGCGCTCTATCGCCGGTTTGCTTGCTCCGGCTCCCCACTGGGCGAAACCTATCATCTCTTACAAAGCGGTCAAAAATCGCCTGCCCAAAAGTACAGGACGCGCAGAGGTAACTGTGCTCCCTGTGGATTTCCTCCTCACACCGGCTTGCCCCTCTAACTGCTTCTCAATGCAGGCGCTTCTGACTGATTTCCGATTTTTCCGCGTCAGTTGTGAGAGAATCCGCGCCAAGAAATCTGCACTGAGGAGGCTTATGACGGACGGTCCCATCGAAACAAGTCCAGAAACATCCATCCGGCGGTTCGAACCGGTTGCCGGTGTTGTCCACACGCTCTTTCTACTTCTCATCCTTGCCGCCGTCGCGGTCGTTGGGTATTTTTCCATCCATCGCCAGAGCGCGGCACGCGTTCCGAATCGGTTGCTCTTCTACTCCACGACCATTGCCTGGGAATGGATTCTCGTCGCGTACATCTACTGGGGTCTGCGCCGCCGCGGAAAATCCATTCGAAACATCGCAGGCAAAAGCTGGACGAGCGCCTCCGCTTTTTTCCTCGATATCGCCATTGCTTTCGGATTTTGGATCGCCGCAATCCTCGTTCTCAGCATCGTTGCCAGGCTTGTTCATGCGACGGGAATGGCCGAGGCCGCGCGCAGACTTGCTCCGCAGAGTCTGTTCGAATCGATCCTTTGGATCGCGCTCTCCGTCACGGCCGGCATTTGCGAGGAAACCATTTTTCGCGGCTACCTGCAACGGCAGTTTGTCGCTTGGACGCGAAGCGCCCCCATCGGAGTGCTTCTCTCGGCGGTGCTGTTTGGCGCCGGGCACGTTTATCAAGGCGGGAAGGCGACGGTTGTGATTGGCGTGTACGGCTTGATGTTCGGAATCCTGGCGGAAGTGCGGCAGAATCTGCGTCCGGGAATGATGACGCACGCGTGGCACGACGCGCTCACGGGCCTGATTGTTCGCTTTTTGCCAAAATAAAGTGATCTGACAAAACTGCGCGATCAGGGTTGAGCCGCTAGTGCGGTATCCTTAGGGCCATTGACGCGAGCGCCCTGCCATCCTAGGATGATTCCATGAGCGCGACCATTGCGGCCCCTCTGAACTGGGTGGAAGCCGTTGGAAAACTTCATTTTCCATCGAAGACAGACCGTCGCCTTCAGGAACTCATGGACCGCAACAACGAAGGTCTTCTCGGCCCATCGGAACGAGAAGAACTCGAGGCTCTGGTGGAATTGAGCGAGCAGTTGTCTCTCGTGCGCGGAGAGGCTTTGCAGATTTTAGGCAAGCGGCCCTAAATGGCCGTGCCAGAGGCGCTGGCGCGGGCCGTCCGGTTGCGAGCACATGGGCAATGCCAATACTGCCTCATGCATGAAAGTCTGCAGGGCGCCACTTTTCACGTCGAACATGTCATCCCGCGATCGAAGGGCGGCGAGTCCACGTTGGAAAATCTTTCTTTGGCGTGCCCCGGATGCAACCTGCATAAGGCCGACAAGACCACAGCTCCCGATCCGCTGACGAGCGAGCAGGTGGCCTTGTTTCATCCCCTCCAACTGCGGTGGTCGGAACACTTCCGATTCAAAAGCCATGAAATTGAAGGATTGACTGCCATTGGCCGCGCAACTGTGGTGCTGCTCGATCTGAATCAGTTGCGGCGTCAGCGGATTCGGCAAGTCGAGGAGAGCTTCGGGCTGTATCCGACTACTCGTTGAGAGGTCCTTCCCAGCATTTCCGGCCATTCTGCGTCTACGTGACCGTAGCTACAGAAAACCGATAGAGTAAGTGCAGTGGAAGGGCCCTTAGGGCTTTGCGGACGGCTGCCAGAGCTCAATCTTATTCCCATCCGAATCATAGATCCAGGCAAAGCTACCGTACGATTCATTCATTCGTTTGGGATCAATCTTTACTCCCTCTTGTTTTAAGCGGTCGAGCAAAGCGTCCATATCGTCCACGATATAGTTGATCATGAACGGTGCGTGGCTGGGATCGAAATATTTGGTGGAGTCGGGAAAAACAGCCCAAACTGTAACGTGTTCCTTTTGCGGGTCGTCGTGTTCGCGCCACGGAAGCATCACGTCTCCGCCTTTGCCAGCGAGTCCAAGATGCCTCGCATACCATTCGCGCGTCTGATCGCGATTAGCGGATTTGAAGAAGACGCCGCCGATTCCGATGATGCGCCCGCGCTGCTCCGTTTTGACAGGCGGCTTCGGCTTTTCAGGTTGCGGAGATTGCACTTCCTGTCCACCTTTTAGGAAGGCCGAGACGAGAAACAGCGAGCCGAGGGCGATTGTGCTCCAGTGTGTTCCTTGCATGCGTGGGTTATACAAGTTTCGATTCGTTGCGTCAAGGACCGCTTGCGGGGGCGGCGACGCCGCGCGAACGCGAATCAAAGAAGGGACGGTTCGGGCCATTTGCAAACAACTGCAAATTCCGCGGCCATAAGGCCGACACCCAGGTAGAAAGCGCTACCTGGGGCACCCGGCCTCATGTCTCTTCGAATTTGGTGTCGTGATAGCGGAGCGTCCAAATGGGCATGCCGCCGCCGACTAGGGCCAATTGAAATCGCTCTTTAATTTCTTCTTTTCTCTCAGCGATTGGTATTTCGCTGATAGAGAGTCCTCGCGCCATCTTTGCTTGCAAGGCGTGAGCAGACAGTTCCTCCACAAAGCAGCAAACGCGGTCAACCATGTACGCGATGAACTCTGTGACCGGCTGCCCGTCAATGAACGGCTCGATAGCGCGTACCTTGCCCTGCGTTTCCAAAACGTAGTGCACACGTGGAAGTGCCCACCCCTGGTGTTCGATTGCATTTCGTTGGAGCACCAACCGCTGCGACCATTTGGCCCGTGTTTGCGTCAGGTAATCTGCCAATTCTGGGTTTTGGGGCTTTAACTTAGCGATTTCTTTCTCAAACGTGTCTTGCTGCTTGAAAAGAAACCCGATTTCCACGCCGAGGGTTCGGAGTACCTCTTGCATCCGATCCTTGGACACTCTGCCCGCTGTTCCAATGACCGATTCGAACTGCTTCCTGAATTCTCTGTAAATGGGCTCTTCCACCTGAATTGTGGTGCCGGCTACCTTCACGCCCTCGCCTCTTTCAACCCTTTGACGATGAGAAGAGTACATCTCGATTACTTGTTTCGATTCGGTCCTGATGTTCTGTAAGCCGGTCAACACACCTTCATACGCTTTGTCGAATTTTTCATGAAGCTCTTTCCCGAGGTGAGCCTGATTCCTGAGATTAAGCACACCGGAAAATAACCGCGCTACGAAGGGAGAAGCGGTGCCTTCGTCGCCGACCTTCTCGACTACCCATTTGGGTCTCTCGTCTGGCTTGATGACCATATTTGATTGTCTGGCCGTTCGCTCCGCCATTTGAATGAACTGCTCTTTCGAAAGCGGGATAACACCAGAGATTTGGGCGTCCGGCAACCGGATGATTGGCTGACTCATTGCCTCTTTCCCGGCAAACACTAAAAACGCTTCGATAGGCAACTTCCCGCTGACTCGTACTACCCCGCCGTCCTGCCAGGGCAGATACTGAACCCTGGATAGTACATTGCCTTTGTCGTCCTCAGCTCGAAATCCCAGAGGAAACAGAAAGAACTGATTGAATCTTAATTCTGGAGGCACAGGCACCATTTCGCCTCTCAGGTTTAGCTGATAAGGCGCAATCGTCATTCCCGTTGTTGGTGCACCCTCTATCAATTCGTTGCGGTTTGGAAAGGCTATCTCTGGGCTAAAGAAATATAGGTACGGAAGAAGAAGCGAAAACATCCTGTTCAGAGCGAACTCTGCGTGCGGCCTTGCCAGAATGTGGAGATACATTGGCGCGAGCATCGTGCCTCCACGGGCGGGCGGAAGCCAATCGCCTAGGCCACTCTTGTCGGGAAACTGGCACGCATAATTGATTGTGCCGCGAGTGAGAACCACAACCATGTCCGTCCAAAGCAGATGTGGGTTGCCTTTGTTTAACCGCTGCAACTCCTCGGCCAATTTCTCTAATGGCACATCGGAATCCACTGCTAGAACAATTCCCATTACCGCGTCGGCAGGAGTCATACCCGACTTCGTTTTCGCACGCGGGCTCTTTTCTAGTCCCTTTACCGCCGCAATCTTTTCGTACGATGCTCCTAGTTCCTCTAAACTCAATTTTTCCCGCACATCGATAACGCAAGCGAGGTTGTCTGCCGGAATTTGAGGAAAAGTCCCTGCCGCGGTGTAGATGAGCGAATTGAACACGGGTGAGACGTGGTGGTGGGCGTCTACAGCCTGTCCCTGGATGACCTTATACGGCGCAGGCAAATAGCGGGTAAGAAACTCATTGAGCTGGGTTCCCAGGGGACCACCGGCACGGAACTGCTCAATTAACTTGGCTGCTTCAGCCTTAATGGCGCTCGAAATGGACGGGGACATGGATGAATTCCTATGGGAGTAATCGAAGTAGGAGCTTCAGCAATAATTTTGATTCCGCGTCTCTAAACGTGGCGGCGATCGCCCCAGCTATAAAAACCCACTTGAAAAGGGACACTAGCGATGGACCAAGACTGAGTTCTTCGATTTCGCCGTTGGCCCGTATCTTTTTGCGATAGAAGAGTGGCAGGCTTTCGCTAGTCCGGCCCTTCGGCCTGTCAACCAGATGGTCGTCAAACATGGCGAGCCTCTCGCCTAGCTTGATACTCCTCAACGTCTTTCACGAGGAACTTCCAGATCTTTTGACCCGATTTATACGCTCGCAGCTTACCTTTTTTCGCCAGATGACGAACCATCCTGCGCGAGAGCCTTAGCCTTAAGGCGACGTGGTGGACCAATAGCGGCCGGTCCGCGAGCTGATGGATTGAACTATTCACAGAACCCTCCCTTATCTTGGGAGGGTATTCGAACGAACTATTTGTTCATGCTGGTCTGATTCGCAGCGTACCCTCCCACAGCTGTGCGAATGCAGGTTGAGATATTTCTGCATCCTCGCGGGCCGGGTGCGCTCCATGTAACAGCATCCAGACGTGTTCTTTGCGACTGAGATGGCAAGCAAAAAGAGGACGGCCGAGGGCCTTAATTGACAACTGCAGGAACTGGGTCCAAAGCCTTACGCTTCGTCTGACAGCGGCGAAAATTTCCTTCCGACGCGCGAACTGGAACTCTGACAGCCACTGCAAGCGCCGCCATTCATTGGGTTCCGGCGCCGCCAACAGAGTCCAAGTTACCGGAGCAACCGTCGTTTCGGTGTACGGAAGCCAGTAGTAGGGTCCGAATTCAGGCCAGGGGAGCTCCTCATTAGGTGTGGAGGGCAGCGGAAACAGCCGCTCATTTGCTTCCAACCAATTCCTTCCGAGCCTAGCGCGCAACTGGAAGCCGTCAAGAAGGAGTTGAAAAAAAGGCATGTGCAATTTGCTGCCCCGACTGAAGCTGTGGTCTAAGCGAGAGGAAAATGAATCTTCCGGAATGAGCATCATTCCCATGGTAGTTATTGCATCACTGAAAACTCTCGAAGTAAAGTCCCCGTTGCCGCAAATTTTTTGGCGTGTGGGACACCCGGGCCGACGCGAATTCGGCGGCTCCGCTAGCAATCAGCGCGAACCGGGGGCGGGATTCGCCGCGGGCAGGCGACGGAGTAGGAATGCCCGCGCTCGACAAACATAGAAACATAGGAAACATAGGGACAGGAACGTGTGAAGAAATTGGCGCGGTGGATGGAGTCGCTTTGTGTAGACTGCGAGCATGAGCAACGACGAGACCGCCGTTCCCCGACTAGTGGCGATTGATCGCCGACAA
>Ga0070693_100000147_pt1 | contig 32057 bp, 24 predicted proteins | sample KBSK1103metaG_FD_65472 | JGI IMG/M metagenome (GOLD analysis project Ga0070693, IMG submission 65472) | Corn, switchgrass and miscanthus rhizosphere microbial communities from Kellogg Biological Station, Michigan, USA - KBS K1-10-3 metaG | ecosystem: Host-associated > Plants > Roots >...
GAAGGGTACGCAGCCCGAAGGCGCCCTCACTGAAGCGGACGCCTCGCGCAAAGTGCGCGAGATGTTCACGCAGATCGCGCCAAGCTACGACGCGCTGAACCATATTTTGTCGCTCCAACTGGATCGCCTCTGGCGCGTCCGCACCGCCAAGCAGCTACGTCCGATCCTGCAACGCGATGACGCGCTCGTCTTGGATCTTTGCTGCGGTACCGGCGATCTCGCTCTCGCCCTCCGCAAATTCGGCAAAGCTCGCACTATGGGCGCCGACTTTGCTCACACCATGCTCGTGCGTGCCCGCGCCAAAAGCATTCTGGGCAGCAGCCACTCCGGAATGCCCGCCCCGCCGCCGTTGCCGCTCGCGGAAGCCGACGCGCTTCGTCTCCCTTTCGCCGACTCCTCTTTTGATCTGGTAACCACTGCCTTCGGCTTCCGCAACCTCGCCAATTACGAAGCCGGCCTCCGCGAAATACAACGCGTCCTCAAGCCCGGCGGAACAATTGCCATTCTTGAATTCACGGAACCGCCGGACAGTTTTCTGGGTGATGTTTACCGCTGGTATTTCTGCAAGGTTCTCCCGCGCATCGGCGGCTGGCTCTCAGGTGATCCCGCTGCCTACACATATCTGCCAAAATCCGTCTCGCGTTTCTTCCGTCCACCCGAGCTTGCGTCTCTAATGGCCGCGGCGGGCTACCACTCCGTAGCGTACAAAGTCTGGACCATCGGCACTGTCGCCCTCCACACCGCCGTCCGCCCTCGCTAAAAAATGTGCGACGGGCTAGGGAGGATGCATAATAGTCTACTTCCATTTGGAGGTAGGACCTGTGTCCAGTGCCTTTGCTTCAAGCCCCGCAAAAGTAGGAGATCTTCTCTCAACGAACTCGGTAGCCACCGAGCGTATCGTCATTCCCACCTTCCAGCGCGGCTATATGTGGAAGAAAAAGCACGTGGAGGCATTCTGGCAAGACGTTGAAAAGCAAAGATTGCAGAGTAGAGTAAAAGGAGCAGACCCGCACTTCTTCGGGCCCATCGTTACTCTGTCGAAGCCGGCTGACGGGGTGGTTTGGCTTCTGGATGGTCAACAGCGCCTTGCGACAGCTACGATCCTACTCAGTGTTCTCCGGGACGTAGCAAGGGAAATCACAAAGCAGACCGGCATGCAAGCCGCCGCGGATTTTGCGGCAAAACTTCAAATGCAGTTCATCTACGACGAGGATGGTGGATATTCTCTTGAAATGGGAGAAACCGATCTACTGTATTTCAGGAACACAATTCAGGCTGATCCACCTGCAAATACAAAAGCCACTAATTTAACCAACAGGAACATAAAAGCTGCCAGCTCGATATTGTGGGAAAAAGTCAGTTCAGTCACCGGAGCTATACAGCCGCAAATGGATGCAATCCAGGCTATTGCCGATCTCAAAGAAATAAGGAAGACGATCGTCACAGATTTGGTGATGGCCCGAATTCCGGTCAATTCACAAGAAGCGGCTTTTAAAATCTTCACAACTTTGAACGACCGCGGCTTGCGGTTATCTCCGCCAGACTTATTGTTGAGCTATCTTATGGAAACGGCCCCAGATATCGAGCGCAAGGACATCCGCGCCACCTGGACACAAATGATTCAGAAGATGGGAACGCATGACATCCACGACTTCTTGCGGGCTATGTGGGTCTCAAGATACGGAGATCTAAAGAAAGACGACCTCTTTACCGCGTTGAAGAACTACATAGAGCAACACCATGTACGCAGTCTAGATTTTGCCAAGCAATGCGGAGACGAATGTGATGATTATATTCAGCTGGCTATGGCAGATGAAACACAACTGCCAAAGGAGTCCTTCCCATTTGTGCAGGCACTGACGCGAGAACTCGGATTTAAGCCCGCATTGCCTTTACTCCTTTCTAGTTACTTACTTCTCCAGCCGGAAGACTTTGTGAGGGTTACGAAATATCTTCTGGTATTTGTAACGCGCTATTCAATTATCGGAAATCTGGACTCGGCTGGCATGGAGGATTTGTTGTTCAGGCTCGCGAGAGAATTACGTGCCACAGTGAAGGATGAGAATGACAAGGCTGGGTCAAAACACGCGACTGATGCAGTCAAAGCTGCTCTCAGCGCCAACTCCCCAGACGACGCTGCCGTAAAAAGCGCAGTGGTGAAGGAGACCACAGTTCTTGATCCATCCGACGCCAAGTATGTCATGCGAAGGCTCGCTAACTTCATGCAAGATCCCCAAAAACAAGTGATGGTCGGAGATACCAATATCGAACACATTTACCCTCAAAACCCGGCGGAAAACGAATGGGGAGGGAAAGCAAATCAAGAAAAACTGGAGCCACTAACATGGCACATCGGCAATCTTACAATCTTCGGTAAGAAGGCGAATAAGAAAGTAGAGAACTTCGAATACCCCTTGAAACAACCCAAATATGCGGCCTCGCAGGTCGTTATGACGAAGGAGATCGCGTCAAAGTATAACAAATGGGATGATACTACGATCCTAGACCGGGCCGGACGCCTGGCTGGATTCATAGTGCAGGTTTGGAATTTCGCTAATCCATCGCGAGTCTAGGTAGAGAGCCTGGTGCAGCATGCGCCGGTCTTGCGTGTGCCGGTTTAGGGTCAGCTTTATGCTCGGTTTCCGCCCAGCCCCAGAGCTTGCGGAAGTCTCCTCGATTTTCCTCTTGACAAAAAGTGACTTCTAGCGTATAGTATTTACTAGGTAATCTTGTGAGCTTTTTCTCGCAGCGCCAGCATCTTGCTGGTGTTTTTGCTTTATAGACCCTGCCAGCGCACCCAAGTCCTTTGTATCCAATACTTGTGATACCAATCTCGGTTTTGCACAATTCTGGTGCAAAATAGTGCCATCAAGTCATTTAGAATCAACACTTGTAAAAGTGTGTGAAAACAAACCACTTTAAGTATCTTTAAAATGAACACTTATGTAAAACGCAGGGGGGCCCCCCCGAACACAACTTGTTAACTACAACTCTGGCTTTTCTCGCTCATTCTTCGAGGCCAGAGCTGCGCAATTTCGCAAGCAGCGTCTTCGGCGATACGCCCAATTTCTCCGAAGCTCTCGTTTTGTTCCACTTGCACTCCCGCAATGTACTTTCAAGCAGGACGCGCTCAATATGGCCAACCGCCCGCCCCGTCACTTCCTCCAACGTTCCTTCCCAACTGAACTGCTCCGGCAACATCCCCGGCGGCAGCGCGTCTTTGTCCGGCTTTGTTGCGGGCAACTGCAGGCCGTCAGGGGTGATGCTAAGCCCGTCTGTAAGGATCACCGCTCGTTCCATGGTGTTTTGCAGCTCGCGCACGTTGCCCGGCCAGCGATAGTGCTGCAATCGTTCCCGCGCCTCCTGCGACAATTCCAGACCGGGCTTCTTGAACTCCCGGCTGAACTTCTCCAAAAAATATTCCGCCAGCAAGAGCACATCGTTGCCGCGTTCGCGCAACGGAGGGATGGTCATAGGCACAGCGGAAATCCGGAAGTAGAGATCCTCGCGAAAGAGCTTCTCCTCCGCAAGCTTCTTCAAATTTCGATTTGTAGCCACGACAATACGCACATCCACTTCCACGGTCTGCGTGCCTCCAACGCGATCGAATCGGCGTTCTTCCAGAACCCGCAAGAGTTTGGCCTGAATGGCCAGCGGCAGCTCGCCAATTTCATCGAGGAACAGCGTCCCGCGATGGGCCAGGTCCAGCTTGCCAACCTTGCGCGCGCCTGCCCCTGTGAAAGCGCCGCGTTCGTGCCCAAATAGCTCGTTCTCCACCAGCCCTTCGGGAATCGCCGCGCAATTCAGCGCGACAAAGGGCTGCTCGCGCCGGGGCGAAAGATGATGCAGCGCTCGCGCAAACAGCTCTTTCCCCGTCCCGCTCTCTCCCAAGAGCAAAACGGTCGAATCCGTCGCCGCCACTTTCTGGATTTGCTGGCTAATTTCCCGGATGGCCGCGTGTTCACCAAGAATGCGCGGAAATCCATACCGCGCCGTGTACTCCTCACGAAGCAGCAAGTTTTCCCGCTGCATCTCCTGCTGCCGCGTCGCGCGCTGCACCAGCAATTTCAGATGGTCCAGGTCCACGGGCTTCTGCAGAAAGTCGAAGGCGCCTTCCTTCATTGCCGAGACTGCTTCTTCGACCGATCCAAATGCCGTAAGAAGGAGAACGGGGATCGTCGCATCCGCTTGTTTGGACTCCCGAAGCACGTCGAGGCCGGACGCTCCCGGCATCTTCAAATCGGTGATCACCATGAGGTAGCGCCGGGCGCGGACTTTCTGGATAGCGGAGGTTCCGTCAGGAGCTTCGTCCACGGCATAGCCCGCGCGCTCCAATGCTTTGCGCAGCATGGCGCGCAGCTCGTTCTTATCTTCCACAAGGAGAAGCGGTTCCATCTCTCTTGTTTCTACCATGAATCAGGGGATAGTTCGGCGGGAACGCGGAGCAGATGTGTAGTGAAGGGAAGTAACCAGCTGGGACGAGGCGTGAAACGCGAAACTCGAAGCACGAAATTGGAATTTCGCACTTCGAGTTTCCTGTATCGAATTTCGACTAAACTACCGAGCCCATCCTGAATCGCCACCAGACTTGCGCAACTCGTCTTCCAAATCGGCTAGTTGCTGTTTCAGGCTGGCGATCTCCTGCTTTTTGGCATTGATCTTGGCGTCCCTCTCATTGATGTCCTTGCGGGAGTTTTGTTCCATCATCGCTTTCTGCGGGTCGCTGTAATACTGCGTCTGCGACTTATCGGATTCCCGCTGCAAAACATCGAGTTCTTTTTCCGCCGTTGCGATTTTATCGCGCTGATCCGCAAACCTCTTTCGCCATTTGGTTTCGGCACTCTCGCCGCTCCCCTTGCTCTTGTCTTCACCGGTTGCCGCCGCGCCCTGTTTTCTTCCTGCGGCCCCTTGTGAACTTCCCGCGGCACCGCCAGCCGCTGCTCCCTCGTTCGAGGAAGCGGCGGGCTTTACGTCATCATCCGTATAAACTTTTTTCGGCTTAGGCGCAGCCTTCTGCTGTTCGCGCGCTTTGCGTGCCGCGTCCGCCACTGGATCGGTCTCCTGCTGTTTCGGCGGGTTGTCTTGCTGGTGTCGCGCGAGCACAGGCAGAGCCGCCAAACAAAGTCCGGGTAATAGGATCGAAGCCTTGAGCCAATTCTTGACGCCCATAAAATGCCGCCTCTCCCGGGGTGAGCTGGAATCCCCAGCCTTCTACTTAGATGCCGTCCTTCTTCAATTCTACTGCTTCCGGGACGCTCCGGCACACGGGTAGCGTAACGATAAATGCAGCGCCGCCTTCGGGACGATTCCGCGCCACTACCTTGCCGCCGTGCTGCACGATGATTTTCTGCACCACCGCCAAGCCCAGTCCAGTGCCATTCACTTTGGTCGTGAAGAACGGCCGAAATAGCTTTGGCAGTGCCGCGATGGAAATCCCCGGCCCGTTGTCGAAAACGGTGATGCGTTGAATCCCGCTCTCATCGTTCCGTGCGACTTCGCCGCGCAGAATCACGCGCCCGCCGTTGGCGGCTCCAAGGCACGCCTCCGCGGCATTCCTGGCGAGATTTAACAGCGCTTGCCGGAGCAGACCCTCGTCTCCCGCTACGCTGCCCAATGGCCCCTCGAATCGAATGCGCACTTGCGGGATGGCCTCGGCCACTTCAGACACCACGCGCTCGACAACTCCCTCAAGCGCCACCGGTTCGCTGGAAATCTCAAGCGGCCGCGCATAGCGAAGAAATTCCGTCACTACGTGCGTAATATTCCGAGTCTGTTCCAGAATTCTTTCCGCCGACTCCGCCACCTCGCCGGCGCCCGCTTCAGCGCTAATCATTTGAGCGTAGCCCGAGATGGTCGCCAATGCATTTTTGAATTCGTGCGCGATACCCGCGGACAGCTCTCCCACCGCTGCCAGGCTATCCTTCAATTGAATCTGTTGCTGCAAGGCAGCAAGCTCCGTCAAATCCGTGATCAGGCAGATCGCTCCGCTGATCTTCTCCGTTCCGCGCCGAATGGGCGATATGGTTACGCCCAACTGTCTGGACTCGCCTCCGGGCGATGCGTGCTCGACTTGTTCCCGCCGGAAGATGCTTCCGTTCGCCAGGCATTCTCCGATGAACCGTGTCAGCTCCGATCGTTCACCCAGCACTTCACTGTACCGCCGGAATCCCAGTCCTCTAATCCCCAGTACCTGCTCCGCGGCGGGATTTGCGCTCGAAATAATGCCAGTCGCGTTTACCACGACCAACCCCGCGGGCATGTTGCGAGTAACTTCTTCGCTCAGTCGTTCCGTCTGCTGCGCGCGCTCACGTTCGATCTTGTGCAGCCGTTCGAGCTCTTTCTCCTGATCGCGGAGTTGACGGATGACTCCTTCCATTGATGCGGTCATGAACGCGGAAGAATTTTCCGATCTCGGGGCCGCCGTCGAAATTCTCACGCTTTGAGATTCCCGCGTGCTCTGCAAGAAACGGCGAAGCAAGAAAAGCATGATTCCCACGAGGGCCAGGATTCCCACGGCCGCGCCAATGGCGATTTCCCAAACGCGCTGGGTACTCTCGGCTTGGATTGTTAGAAACGTCATTGCCTGGACCGGCCTCGCATCGGGAAATTTCTCAACGCAACCCTGGGGCAAGATCAATCGAGAACGAAGAGAACGCAAAAACCACGATCAGCGCCGCAATTCCCAAAAAAGTTCCCAGCGGGAGGTGGTATTGGCTGGCAATCCGCCAGCGGAGCCGATTCACCGCACCAAGTCCTCGCCGGCTGGCTCGCTCCGCGATTTTCAGCACCGCGCCGCTCGCATACATGAAAGCGATGACCACGATTCCGACAATGCTTCCGAGCAACGTCCCCAGCAGAATCATGAGGAACGCATTTCTTACTCCGAGAAACGCCCCGGCCATAGCCATCATTTTCACGTCGCCCATCCCCATGCCCTCCCGGCCGCGCACCAGCTTGTAAATTGCAGCCGCTCCCCAGAGCATCAGGCTCCCGAACGCCGCGCCAAGAAGTGCCTCGAGCACCCCCATGAAACGCTCGGGCGGCAATCCGTGGAAGAGTCGCAAGCTCAGCAGGAAAACGGTGCCATCGTTCGGCGGCACGAACGCCGAGAAAAGCACTCCCGCAGCGAACCCCGGCCAGGTGATTAAATCGGGAAGCAGCCGTACGCGAAAATCGGTAACGGTCAGGATAATGATCAGACAAATGAAGAAGAGCCATTTTACGGTAGCCTGGCTAATCCCAAATTCCAAGTAGCAGGCGACGAACAAAAGCCCCGTCAGAAACTCCACCAGTGGGTACATCGCCGAGATCGGCGCGCCACAAGCGCGGCATTTTCCCCTAAGCCACAGCCAGGCAAACACGGGCACGTTGTCATAAGCTTTGATGGGCGTGGAACACCGCGGGCACCGCGAGCCGGGCAAAACAATAGACAGTTCCTCCGGAATGCGCGTGATGCACACATTCAAGAAGCTCCCGATCATTATGCCAAACAGAAAGAAGAAGACGATGACCACGGTTTAGTCGGCCGCATTGGGCCACACTTAGTACTCTCCCATACCTGCCACACCGCCTCAATAAAGCCTGCCCCGCCCCGTGCCTCATTCCTAACGCTTTTTCGTGCTGCGATTTTCTGCTTCTGCGCTCTTGTTGTTCGCGGAGCGGTTTCGCTAGATTCCAATTCGCATTTTTTTCTTCCACCTTTCGACTGTAAACTACTAACGGCCGACTTCTCGCATGCATTGGTTCGAACGCAAAATCCGACGTTACGAGCACCGCCGCTGGACCACCGACGACAATCGCCGTGTCCAACCATTCCGCTGGGGCCTCGAATACATCGGCGGCGATTCCGCCAATTCCAATCCCGGCGAATTTGTTCATCGCTACGCCAAACAAGCGATCGATCAAAGCGTGGAATGGTTCGCCACCACACCTGCCACGGATTACCACGTCGACAGCGAGAACGTGCTCACTTTCACCAGCTCCATCGAATCTCCCTGGCCTGAAAACAACACCGTGCATGCGCGTCTATGGCTTGCACGACGCGACCGGCGTCCTCCTTTCAAAGCTCCGAAAGGGTGCGCTGTGCTTGTCCTCCCTAACTGGAACGCCAAATGGCACGGCCAGGATGGCCTATGCGAATGGGTGGCGCGCTTCGGCATCACCGCGCTGAAAATGAGCATGCCCTACCATAACCGCCGAATGGCCAAAGGCCACGAACGAGCCGACCAGATTTGCGGCCCAAACATTGGCCTGACTCTCCAAGCCAACCGGCAAGCCGTGCAAGACGCTCGCCGCTGCCTTCGTTGGCTCGAGCAGCAGGGTTACACGCGACTGGGCATCCTCGGCACCAGCCTCGGCTCCTCTGTCGGCTATATCACGCTGATGCACGACCCGGCTATCAAGGCCGGCGGTTTCTTTCACTTCTCCACGTACTACGCCGACGTTGTCAGCCAGGGCATGACCACTAACCACGTCTGGGAGGGCCTTCGCCACCACGTCACCGTGGAAGAACTCCGCGACTACTGGGCTCCAATAAGTCCCATGCCATACGTCGAAAGGGGCATGGGCGCGGATCGGAAGTCCTTCCTCGTGTACGGAAAATACGACCCCACGATGCTCCCCGAGCTCAGCCGCCAGATGCTTGACGCCCTGCGCCGCCACGGCGCCCACCCTCGCTCTCTCCAGCTCCATTGCGGGCACTATTCCCTGGAACTCGCCCCCTTCAGCTACATTGCAGGCTACCGCGTCCTCGCCTTTCTCCGTGCAGCCCTCGGCCATTAGCACTCGGCTAGCGCGCAGCTGAGTGTGTGCTTGTACCGCTCTCCCTCGCACAAAAAAGCGGCTCGCCCTTACCTGCAAGGCGAGCCGCTCTGGTTGAGTGCAAATGCAGTCTAGGACAGAGGGCTCACCTTCGACTCAAGCTCTTGCCGTTCCGCATCCTGGAGATAAAATATGGCTGCTCATGCTGTTTTTCTCCCCTGCCGGTTCTCAAAATGACGAAGTGTCCCACGCGCTTCTCGACTGTCCGCATTTCGGAAATTTCCTCGCACGAAATACTCGCGGCTGTTTTTGCGGATTCCTGTCACATTCTCGTGTTTACTGAGATCCCCAAACCGCGGATCGGCTCCCTAAGTGCCGCGACGAATTCTGTGCAATTCGCCTTTCTTCACGGCCAGCACGAAGGAGGAGCTCCGCGACGATTGGGAAAATCCTTGTCCTCATCGTCCCGCCGACCGCCTCGGTCGCTGAGCGTGGTTTGTACGCGTCCGGTCTTCGCATACTGCTGCGCAGGCCTGCTTGCAACGTTCGCTCCGCATACTTTCGAATCCCGTCCGTCATTCCGCCGTGCTGGACTCGAAACGCCACTCCCATAGCTCCTCCCTCTTGCTTCCTCTCGTATTGCTGCGGCTCCACTTAGTCGCGTTGCTTTGCCCTTCACAATGAGAAAATTCGCTGCACATTGTTCGAAAAAAACCGAAATATCCCATAGCGACTTTTGTTCTCAAAAAGTTGTTGCGCACTGGATCCCAGCCTAAGCTCGCTCGCGGAGTTCCTGCTGCCACAGGGTGATTGCGCCTCCTGCGGCCTGTCAAAATCCACTGGCGGCCCGCTCTTCTTCCATGCCGAAGATTTCCGCAACACCTCCCTGCCTTGAATCGCAGGCTACTCATTCCTTAGCCCTCGCTATTCGGTCATCCAAGGTCACCAATCACCGGTCACCGCTCGGCACTCTCGGCGCACCTCTCCTCCTGTATCATCTCCTCATGGAAACACTCCTCGTCGAGGCCTTTGGCCCTCTCGCCGTTGCCCTGATCCTTTACGTTGCCATCTCCGGAGCTCGTCGTTTCATTCATCAAGTCCGCAATCGGCTATCTCCCGAGCAATTGCAGGCCGCGCGTGATTCTTACCGCAACCGCCTCGTGCATCCCCGCGCGGAAGAAGTCGAGCAGGGAATTGGGGCGCTGCTTCCGCAACGGCTGCTCACGCTTTACGACGATCATCAAACCATCCTCACCGAGCAGATTGAAATCCGCCGACCGGATACCGGTCCAGCAGACGCGGCCGCCCGGAAAGACTTGGCCGGCCCTAAACTCTCAGCCGAATGGATCGAAGCTTTCCTTCCTCTCGACCTCGAAAGCCAAAAGTACACCGTGGATTTAGGCGTTTTCGGTTGTGGAAAAGGATTTTGTTTCGCCACCGATGGCGCGGGGAATTTCTATTGGACTTCCCTCGGTGAAACGCGCCAACCGGACGCTCCGGTCTTTTTCGTCTGCCACGATCCCCATGGCAACGAACAAGTCGCCGCCTCACTCGACGAATTCTTTTCTTGGCCCCGGACTAGCCACGCGCCTGAGGCGGAAACAACCGCGTGAAGAAAAGACTCTTCGGAGCCATCCTGACGGGGTAGCTCGAAACTAAAAATCTGAATTATTACTTGAGGTTTTCTCGGAAGATTTTGAAATTCCAGTCACTTACGGATAGCTGACCGCGTTTTATGCCCGAACGAATGTGCCAGGTTCTAATGCAGCACTTGCGCTAGAGCGCCCTCGGCCAGGAGGGCCGCAACCGACTCGATCTCTACCCCTAGCGGGCGGTCTTGCGACACCTTTGGCGACTTTGCCCGCACAACCGCGTAGGCCCTCGTTGCCAGAGTCCCCGTTTTCAACGGCGCAAGCAGGTCAATCCCCTGGCAGGCGCAAAGCAGCTCGATGGCGATCGTGTGCCGTAAATTTTCGAGCATTCGTCCAAGCCGCCGTGCGCCGCTCATCCCCATGGAGACGTAATCTTCCTGATTGCCGGAGGTCGAAATCGAATCGACGGAGTGTGGCGTGGCCAGCGCCTTGTTCTCGCTAGTCAAAGCCGCGGCCGTCACTTGCGCGATCATGAAACCGGAATTCAGCCCCGGCTCCGGGGTCAGAAATGCCGGCAGCATGCTCGTCAGGGGATTGGTCATCTGTTCGATGCGCCGCTCGGAAATGCCGCCGAGCGTGGCCAGCGCTATCGCGACTTGGTCCGCGGCCATGGCCAGAGGCTGCCCATGAAAATTTCCGCCGCTGACAATGTCACCGCCGCCTTCCGCTTTCGCAAAGACAAGCGGATTGTCCGTCGCGCTGTTTAGTTCCACCGCAGCGATTTCGCGCGCTTGCGCCAGCGAATCGCGCACCGCTCCATGCACTTGCGGGGTGCAGCGCACGCTGTACGCGTCCTGCACGCGCGGATCTTTTTCCGCGGAGCGGTGCGACTCGCGAATCTGGCTGCCTTCGTTCAAGTGCGCCAGGTTTCGCGCCGTCGTTGCGGCACCGGCATAGGCTCGCGCTTGCATGATGCGCGCGTCGAAGGCTCCGGGGCTTCCGCGCAGAGCGTCGAGGGAAAGGGCGGCGGCAACATCGGCGCTGTCGATGAGAATTTCCGCTTCTCGCAGTGCAAGGCTCAACAGCGCCAGCATGCCCTGCGTGCCGTTGAGCAGCGAAAGCCCTTCCTTCGCTTCCAATGCGACGGGTTTAATTTCCGCGCGCCGCATTGCTTCTCCGCCTCCGAGAATTTCGCCCTTGTACGTTGCGCGGCCTTCGCCGATGACCACTGCTGCAAGGTGCGCCAATGGCGCGAGATCGCCGGAGGCGCCGACCGATCCTTGCGACGGAATCACAGGATGCACTCCCGCGTTCAGCATCGCGCAGAGGGTCTCCACAATGATTGGGCGCACTCCGCTCAATCCTTTTGCCAGCGCATTCGCGCGCAACAGCGTTATTGCGCGCGTTTCGGTTTCGGTCAGAGGAGCGCCCACGCCGCAGCAATGCGAGCGAACCAGGTTCACTTGCAAATTTCGCACTTGCTCCGCCGAAATGCGCACTGAAGCGAGTTTCCCAAAACCCGTGTTGATCCCGTACGCCACAGTTCCCGAAGCGACGACCTTGTCAACCACGGCGCGGGAAGTTTTCATTCGTTCTGCCGCAGAGGGAGCAAGACCAACCGTGGCACCGCCGAGAGCCACGCGATACAACTGCTCAAATGTCAGATCGTTTCCGGTTAATGCAAAACCAGGAGCGACGCTCATGCCTCTCTCCGATCGGGTTGCGGCGCCACGACGGCCTTAAAGACGGTGGTGTATTTTGCCGGAAGCAATTTCGGCCGGCCGTTGCTTCCGCAAATGATGTGCGTTGTCTCGCCCGTCGCAAGTAATTTACTGTCCGCATCGCGAATCACTTCGTAGGAGAACCTGATGATGCGGTTGCGCGATTCCGCAATGCGCGTGCGGATTCGCAAAACTTCATCGTATCGCGCGGATAGGAGATACCGGCAATGCGCATCGGCCACGACGATGTGGCAATCATCTTCTTTTTCCATGCGCGTGTACTCGATGCCCAACGCGCGGATCAACTCCACGCGGCCGACCTCGAACCACACCAGATAGTTTGCGTGGTAGACCACGCCCATCTGGTCGGTTTCGGCGTAGCGCACCCGTACTGTCGCGTCGTGGTATTCGATCTTTCTCATGTCCTGTGAATCGAGGCGCTCGCCGGCGTGGATTATTCCACGTCGGTGCTCCAAACAGGTTTGCGTTTCTCGAGAAAGGACGCGAGCCCTTCCTTGAAATCGGCCGTGCATCGGATGCGCGCGTTCTCCAGGATGGCGCGCTCCAGATCAGCATCGACGCTGGCGGCAGCCGCCGAAGTCAGCAGCCGCTTTGCCCGCGTCAGGCTTACGGGGCTCGCGGCAATCAGCACGTCCGCCAACTCGCGCGCGCGTTGCATCAAACGCTCGCGCGGCACAATTTCCGTGATGAGTCCAAGACTCAATGCTTCCACCGCTTCAACCAATCGGCCGGTCAGGAGCAAATTGCGCGCTTGTTTGTCGCCAATTTGCCGCGTCAGAAAAACAGAGACGATGGCAGGCAAGAATCCGATCTTCACTTCCGTGTAGCCAAATTTCGCTTCCGGCACAGCCAGCGTGAAGTCGCACAACGTGGCGATTCCGCAGCCGCCCGCCAGCGCAGCGCCGTTCACCGCGGCGATCAACGGCTTTGAAAAACTCCAGATGCGGCGGAACATTTTCCCCATGCGCCGCGAATCGTCCATATTTTCCGCGGAAGACTGGCTGGCGATGTCAGACAACATTTCCAAATCCATTCCAGCGCAAAAGGATTTACCCGCGCCGGTAATGATGGCCACCCTCGCGTGGCTGGTCTCGATGTCGTCCAGCGCGGACTGCATCTCGGAGACCATCTTTGCATTGATGGCATTACGTTTGTCGGGCCGGTTGAGCGTCAGCGTCGCCAGCTGGCCGGTGAATTCCAAGGTCAGTGTTTCAAACATTTGTGCAACTCTCCAAACTTATGAAAGTGTCGGTGAAAGCCACCGGAGTCACTCTCGTTTGCAGCTTCCACCAGGGTTTGCCCGCGGTCGACATGCAAAATATAGGCTCCGAATACGCTGTCCCCAAAGTTGGAGCTTAATCTCCGAAATGATTCTAATTCACTAGCGGCGCATGTGCATACTTTGCGCGAATCTCATTGGCCATGTCGAGCACTGTTCCCAGCCGCGAGGCATCAATTCCCGGATCGGCGCCGGCTTTTTTCAGAGCGGCCAGAACGTCCTCCGTCGCGATGTTGCCCACAAGATTGTCACCGGCAAACGGGCAGCCGCCGAGTCCGGTCAGTGCGCTATCGAATCGTCGGCAGCCCGCTTCGTAGGCGGCCAGAATTTTTGCTTCGGCATCTTCCGGGCGGCTGTGCAGATGCACGCCAAGCTCGAGGCCCGCGACGTGGTCTTTCACCTGGCGATAGAGATCCCCGATAAGTTCCGGTGAAGCCGTGCCGACAGTGTCCGCAAGGGAAACTATGCGCACGCGAATTCCTTTCAACCAGTCCAGCGCATCCGCAACGATTTCCGGGCCCCAGGGTTCGTCGTAGGGATTGCCGAACGCCATCGAGATGTAAATGACGAGATCCTTCTTGGCGGATAGAGTTTCCTTGCGCAGTTTTTCGACGAGCAGGCGCGATTCATTTCGCGTCATGTTGGCATTGGCTCGTCGAAAATACGCCGAAATCGAATACGGGTATCCAATCGTGGTTACGCCGGGTGTCGCAAGAGTCCGTTCCAGTCCTTTCTCGTTCACGACGATTCCAATAATTTCGGGTAGTTTAACGCCATCGGGAAGGGAAGCGTTGAGTTTAGCCATAACATCTTCGCTGTCCGCCATCTGTCTGACGTGCTTCGGCGAAACAAAACTCACTGCATCAATATGCTTGAACCCAGCGAGAATGAGTTGCTTCAAATACTCTGCCTTGTATTCGGTCGGGATGAGTTCAGGTAATCCCTGCCAAGCATCGCGCGGACACTCGACTAATTTAACGTGTTCTCCCATGGGCTCCTACCGAGTGCGATTGAAAATCGAGCCAGAGGGATATCAGCGCGGTCAACAAGCTGGCGATTCCCAACAACACCATAACGGTGAAGATACCACCTGGATGGAAATCGAACAGAAATCCCCCGCGCGCCCTTGCCGCGGCTCTGGCGGTTAACCACCTGTGACGCACTATTACAACTGAGATCGGCGCAAGACTTGAGCCAATAAGAAAAAACCAAGATCTTCGCGAAGCGGTCAAGTTTGCAAGACCCCTGTCTTAAATTCGCGGATGTCGGGATTGAGGGCGGCGGCTTCGAGGGCGGTGATGAGCGCATCGCGGGTATGCGCGGGATCGATGATGGCATCCACCCAGAGGCGGGCGGCGGCATAACGCGGATCGGTTTGATGCTCGTAGGTTGCTTTCACGCGTTCGAGCATCTCTTTGCGGGCTTTTTCGTCTACTTTTTTGCCTTCGCGTTCGAGCTGCTTCAGTTTGATTTCAGCAAGAGTGTTGGCGGCGGCGTCGCCGCTCATTACCGCGAACTTTGCTGTGGGCCATGCAAACATAAAGCGCGGGTCATAGGCTTTGCCGCACATCGCGTAGTTTCCGGCGCCGAAGCTGCCGCCGCAGATCACGGTAATTTTTGGCACCACGCTGTTCGCGACGGCGTTCACCATTTTCGCGCCGGCACGGATGATGCCGCTCCACTCCGCATCTTTGCCGACCATGAAGCCGTTCACGTCGTGCAAGAACACCAGCGGAATGCGGTTCTGGTTGCAATCGAGAATAAAGCGTGCGGCTTTTTCTGCGGACTCGGTGTAAATCACGCCGCCAAACTCGATGCGCTTCTGGTCCGAGCCGCGCGCCAGCGTTTGCACGTGCTTTTTCTGGTTCGCGACGATGCCCACGGCCCAGCCGCCAATGCGCGCGTAACCGCAGAGGACCGTCTCGCCGTATTCCGGGCGATATTCTTCAAATTCGCTGGCGTCCACGACGCGCGCGATGATTTCGTGCATGTCGTACTGCTTGGCGGGATCGCTTGAGAAGATTCCATAAATTTCATCGCCCGGATAAAGCGGCTCTCGCGCGGCGACGTGGCTGAAAGGCGAAGGATTCGCCGCGCCCATCTTATCGACCAGCGCGCGAATCCTCGCGATGCACGCATCATCGTCGGGCTCGCGAAAATCCACCGTGCCACTGATCTGCGAATGCATCTTCGCTCCGCCGAGATCCTCTGCGGAGGTGACTTGCCCGATGGCCGCCTGCACCAGCGCGGGGCCGGCCAAAAATAATCCGGAGCCTTCCGTCATCAAGATGTGGTCGCACATTAGCGGCAGGTACGCTCCGCCAGCCACGCACATGCCCATAATGGCGGCCAGTTGAGGAATGCCCATCGCGCTCATCACCGCGTTGTTGCGGAAAACGCGGCCGAAATCGTCGGTATCGGGGAAAACGTCTTCTTGGAGGGGTAAAAATACGCCGGCGGAATCGACCAGATAAATCGTGGGGATATGATTTTCAATGGCGATATTCTGCGCGCGAATCACTTTTTTCGCGGTCATGGGGAAGAACGCGCCGGCCTTCACGGTCGCGTCATTGGCGATGAGCATGAACGTGCGCCCGCAAACTTTTGCGAGGCCCGTGATGCTTCCCGCGGAGGGCGCGCCGCCCCATTCTGCATACATTTCATAGGCGGCGAATATCCCCAGCTCGAAAAGCTGCGTGCCGGGATCGATCAGCTTCGCGATGCGTTCCCGCGCCGTCAACCGGCCTTTCTTGTGCTGCGATTCTATGGCTTTCGCGCCGCCGCCCTGGCGAATCTGCTCTTCTTCGTTCTTGATTGTCGTAAGGAGATCGATGATGCGGCGGTGATTTTTCTCGAAGTCGGGCGACTTCGACTTCGCACTGGTTTTCAGAACGGACGCAGCCACTCGCAGACCTCGGCCAGGGATTCACACGGGCGCGCCGCAGCTCCGTCGCACGCCAAGAGAAACAGTATACGGTCCGCCGCACTTTTCCGCGAGTACACCCCCAGACACATGTGTGTTGACGGTTCTCGGCTGGGTGCATACACTTCTGTCATACGGTGCCGCAAAGGCACTGAATCCTGTTGTGGGAGGCGCCTGTGAACACTTCAGTCAAAGTTATTGCGCGCGGGTGTGTCTCCGGTGATGCTTCGAATTAGCGGGCTGAATTAATCGAGCGATATTGCCGGACGACCTTCCCGCTCCTCCTTTTCGCTGACAACTGAAGCACTGCGTTTACTGAACGGTCTGGGCGTTCGATCAGCGCCTCCGCTTGGGCAAACGCAAAGCCGCGCTGCATCGCTGGAGCGATTCGGCCGCAGCGCACGTGGCTGCTTACGGGCAGCAGGAGGGTTTTCAAGTGTTCATCCAGGATTTTGGTTGGGATCTTTATTTTGAAGAATTGTGGATCGGATGCAGGAGTGAAGATTGCGTGCCGGCGCGCGTTGTGTCGCAGCAACGCGGGTTGTGGCGCGTGGCGGGAGAGTTCGGAGAATGCTGGGCAGAGGCGTCCGGCAGATTGCGAACAGAATCCGAGGCGGGCGCAGATTGGCCCGCGGTCGGCGATTGGGTGGCAGCGGAAGTTCACGCTGGGCGAACAAACGCGTTGATTCAGCACGTGCTGCCGAGGCGGAGCCGATTTGCGCGCAAAGTTGCCGGCAAACAGGTCGCAGAGCAAGTAATCGTAGCGAACATCGATGTTGCGCTAATCGTGGCGGCGCTAGACGGCGATTTCAACGTCCGACGCATCGAACGATACATGGCGCAGTGCTGGGAATCGGGGGCTCGTCCCGCGATAGTTTTGAACAAGTCCGACGCGTGCGCGGAAGGCCAAGAGCGAGCCGCGGAAATAGAGGAGATCGCCAAGAGTGCGCCGGTATTCCTTATCAGCGCAAAAACCGGTGAGGGATTGGAGGCGCTTGAGACTTACTTCCTAAAAGGGCAAACGATTGTGCTTCTTGGATCTTCCGGAGCGGGGAAGTCCACGCTGGTGAATCGTTTGTTGCAAGAGGAGCGGCAGCCGACGTATGCGGTGAGGGAAAGCGACAGCCGCGGGCGCCACACAACCACATCCCGCGAACTGTTCTTGCTGCCGGGCGGCGCAATGATCATCGACACGCCAGGCTTGCGCGAACTTCAATTATGGAACGCCGCCGAGGGATTATCGCAAACCTTCGCGGATGTCGACGAGCTTGCCGCGCAATGCCGATTCACCGATTGCCAGCACCGGAACGAACCAGGCTGCGCGGTGCAAGCAGCTCTCGGTGAAGGAATTCTTGCCGAGGATCGACTGGATAGCTGGCGCAAACTCCAGCGCGAACAGGAGTTTCTTTTGCGAAAAATGGACCCCGAAACTGGCGCTGCACAAAAGAAGCGTATTAAAATAGTAATGCGACAAGTGAGAGAGAATTATCAGCGGCGGGACAAAGGCAAGAACTAAAAACCGAACATGCGAGAGTTGCTTTTGAATCTGGAACTGGCACGCCGGGTGGAACTTGCGGAAGCGCAAGCCGCCGTCGAATGCGCGGAGGCTCTCGGACGCTTCCGGCCGGAAAGCGGCGCGGCGGCCAGGCGAGTTGCCGGAGGCTTCGCGGTGTATTGCGGCAAGGATTCGCCGATTACGCAGGCGGTGGGCATGGGACTCGATGGGGCGGTGAGTGCGGAGGAGTTCGATCGCCTCGAAGAGTTCTACCGAAGCCGCGACGAAACCGTGCGCGTCGAAACTTGCCCGCTGGCCGACCCTTCCTTCATCGAGCAGTTCGGCCAGCGCGAGTATCGCGTCACGGAATTTTCAAATGTCATGGCGCGGCAGGTGAGTCCCGAGGAGGCGTGTCCCGAGCCTCCCGCCGGCATTAGCATCGAAAAAATCGGCAAGGATCAAATCGATGTGTGGACTCTCACTGTCTCCCAGGGATTCGCGGAAAAGTTTCCGGTGTCGCAGGAACTGCTCGAAATAATGAAACTGTTCGCATTCGGGCCGAAGACGGAATGCTATCTGGCGCGCGTCGATGGAAAAATCGCCGGAGGGGGGACGCTCGCGCTTCATGACGGGGTCGCAGGATTATTTGGCGCTAGCACGCTGCCCGTGGCGCGCAGACGCGGCGTGCAAACGGCGCTCCTGCAAAGACGCCTCGCTCGCGCATCACAGGCGGGCAGCGACCTCGCCGTCAGCATCGCGCAGCCGGGCAGCAGTTCGGAACGCAACATTCTCCAGCAGGGCTTTCAGGTTCTTTACACCCGCGTCAAATTCGAGAAAACATTGGAGTAGGATACCGCTTCCGCTTGCAGTTTCAGCGAGCCAGGCGCTTGTGGATGAACTCGACGATGTCCTGCGTGGATGTGCCTGGCAGGAAGATCTCGGCGATGCCCGATTGTTTCATGGCCGGAATGTCTGCTTCGGGAATGATGCCGCCAACAAGAACGGTGACGTCGTTCATCCCTTTTTCGTGCAGCAGTTTCATGAGTTGCGGGCAGATGGTGTTGTGAGCGCCGGAGAGGATCGAGAGGCCAATGACATCGACGTCTTCCTGCACGGCGGCGGTGGCAATCATCTCCGGGGTCTGCCGCAGACCGGTGTAGATCACTTCCATGCCCGCGTCACGCAACGCGCGAGCAATCACTTTGGCGCCGCGGTCGTGCCCATCCAACCCCGGCTTCGCTATCAGCACACGAATCTTCTTTTGCATCATAAGGCGATGTCACCATCCCAGGGAATCCGCGGAACCGCGGCCGTCACTGCGTCAGACTGTAACGGCAACTCGGTTCGGTGAGCTTAAGATCGCTGCGCCACTTCAGGTCGACATGCTCGACGAACTCAAAACGCTGGTTGCTCTCCTGCCCGACGATTTCGAGCAAATATCTTCCCGGCAGCGCCCAAATTGCAAACCGGCCTTGACTGTCGGTGCTTTCCTTGCGCTTGCCGGATTTCCTGATCTCATCCAAAACGCTCTCAAGAGCAAAGCAATGTTTCGTATCAGACAGGTTGTTGTATCCCGCCAAATCCGAATCCGTTCGTTGGTCCGCGGCTGGAATCTGAAACACGCGCGAATTTGTGGCTTTCTCTTCGTCGTTTTCTCGCTGGATTTTAGCGAGCGCGCCGGTGATGCGTTGCCGCTGGTCTTCATTCACTGAATAGATGGTCACGCTGGCGCCCGGGAGTGCGGCGGTATTCTGATGGCCGGTGGCAACAACCACTTCTCCTGTGATTCTCGAACTCGCCAGCCAAAAGATGACGACTCCCGCCGCGAGAATCAGGACCAGTAACAAGCCGCCATATCTCTTCATGAAGGAAGCCGTCCGTGACTCAGAAACGGACTGATCTACCGTCGGAGGTGTATTCAAAGGCGGATTCAGAGGAGCCATCCAACTGCCTTTCGATTTCTCAAGTAATTGCTACTTCTTCGTAGGTGCCGAAGACGTCGCGCATGGCGTCGCAAATTTCGCCTACGGTGGCGTAGGCTTTTACGGCGTCGAAGAGAAACGGCATGAGGTTGTCTTTCCCTTCGGCTGCTTTGCGTATAGCGTTGAGGCGGCGGTCGACTTCGGCCTTCGAGCGATCGGCCCGGAGCTTCGAGAGGCGCTCCGCTTGCCGGTGGGCGACAGTCTCGTCAATATGCAGAGTGTCCAGCGGCTTTTCCTGCGCGACGAAATCATTGACGCCGACGATGATTTTTTCCTTTTTGTCCACCGCCACCTGGTAACGGTAGGAAGCCTCGGCGATTTCGCGTTGCGGGTAACCACGTTCGATAGCCGCTACCATTCCGCCCATCGCGTCAATTTTTTCGATGTAGTCCCATGCGCCACGCTCGACCTCGTTCGTCAGCGTTTCGACGAAATACGAACCGCCGAGCGGATCGACAGTATTCGTGACGCCGGTTTCGTGCGCGATGATTTGCTGCGTGCGCAGAGCGATTGTGGCCGCGAACTCGGTAGGCAGCGCCCAAGCTTCGTCTAGCGAATTTGTATGCAGCGATTGCGTTCCGCCGAGAACGGCCGCCAGCGCCTGGATCGCGGTGCGCACCACATTGTTGTATGGCTGCTGCGCCGTCAGGGAGCAGCCTGCGGTTTGCGAATGGAAGCGCAGCGCCCAGGTGCGCGCATTCTTGGCGCCGTAGCGCTCGACCATCGCTTTGTGCCAGATACGGCGCGCCGCGCGATACTTGGCGATTTCCTCGAAGAAATCATTGTGCGCATTGAAAAAGAAGGAAAGCTGCGGCACAAACTCGTCCACGGCCAACCCGCGGCGCATTCCCCATTCGACATATTCCATTCCGTCGCGCAACGTGAACGCTAATTCCTGAATGGCGGTCGAACCGGCTTCGCGAATGTGGTAGCCGCTGATCGAGATGGTGTTGAACTTCGGTGTATTTTTCACGCCGAATTCAAACGTGTCAATCACCAGCCGCATCGACGGCTCCGGCGGATAGATGTACTCCTTTTGCGCGATGTATTCCTTGAGGATGTCGTTCTGTAAAGTCCCCGAAATCTTCTTCCAGTCCGCGCCTTGTTTTTCCGCGACCGCGAGATACATCGCCCAGATGACCGCTGCGGGCGAATTGATGGTCATGGAAGTGGTGACGCCGGCGAGCGGAATCTTGTCGAAGAGCACTTCCATATCGGCGAGGGAACTAATCGCTACCCCGCACTTACCGACTTCGCCCTCTGAAAGCGGATGGTCGGAGTCATAGCCCATCAAGGTCGGAAGATCGAACGCGGTCGAGAGGCCGGTCTGGCCTTGCGCCAGCAGGTATCGAAAACGCTGATTGGTGTCTTCCGCCGTGCCGAACCCGGCAAACTGCCGCATCGTCCAGAGCCGCCCGCGATGCATGGTGGAGTGTATGCCGCGCGTGAAGGGAGGCTCCCCGGGAAATCCAAGCTCGCGGTTTGGATCCCAGCCCGTGAGGTCCGCAGGCGTGTAAAGACGCCGGATCGGAAATCCGGAAATCGTGGTGAATTCCGCTTGGCGCTCGGGACTTTTTTCCAGCGTCGGACGAAGTGTGTTTTCTTCCCAGGCACGTTCTTGCGCAGATGGTTTGCGTGAAACGGTTGGAGCGTCGGCGGCGGTTATCGTCGAACTATTTCCCTTGGCATGCTCGCTCATAGTCTGGCGCTCCCCAATCGCCTGCGCCCGGCAAGACAGTTCGAAGGAACGCAGAATTCCATGCTAAGCGAAAGCGAAAAGCGGAGCAAGGGGAGTGGCCACAGTAGTCAGCAGTAGAAAGAAACGAGGCCGGACAGGCCGCGGCTCCCATCCGGCCCGGCAATAGAAGCTAGCGCTGCCCTCCATCCGGAAGGCTCTTGAAAATTTCGTCTGTTCCGACGACCTTCCCGTGAAGTGTGCCAGGGATGAGGGTCTCGCGGTCAACCTCACCGGACTTGGCGTCGGCGATGGTGACGTGATTGACCTCGAGCGTGCGGCCCACGGCGCGCTCATAGTTGGCTTTGGCTTCCTCGAGGTTGGCCAGTGCGCGAATTTCCGTGCCCTGGGCGGTGATGAGGTCGCGTTGCGTCTGAATGACCAAAAACACCGTCGATGCGCCGAGCTGATATTTCTTCTGTTCGGCGTCAAACGTCTGTTGCTGCAGTTCGCGCGCTTTGATCGCGGCGGCCACCTGAGCGCGGCCTTGCGTGAGCGCGATGTACGTGTTACGGACGTCAAGAAGCGCGGCGTTTCGGAGCTGCTGCGTCACCGTTTCCAATTGGCGCTGCACGAGGAGAGCGCGAGCGTGCCCGGCTTGGGCCGAGCGGTTGCGAAGGGGAAGCGTCAACGTGAGCTGGCCGGCATATTCGGGGAAGGTATTGTGAAAGATCTGGCTTTGCGCCGTGGTGAAGCCCTGCCGAGAAGTGCCTACAACGGGGATAACGGTCGTCGGCTCGAAGATCGGAGTCGGCACGCCGCCGACATCCACGTTGATAGGGTTGCCGTTGGCATCCACGATGGGAACGCCGGCGCCCGTTGTAGGAGTGCCGGGAATGTTGCTGTTTCCCGCCAAGCCAGCGGACAGGTAGAACGCGTTTGCAGTGAGCGAGGGCAGAAGGGCGTTCTTGGTAGCCCGCACGTCAATTTCGGCGTTCTTCAGGTTGTAGATCTGTTCCTGCAGTTCAGGCCGTTTGGCAAACGCTTCTTTAATGGCATCCTGGAAAGAAGCCGCTTCAATCGTGGCAGGCTCTTTTGGCTGGTCAGTGGGAAGGATCACCACCTCGATGAGATTCGGAGCGAGCGGGTCCTTGGAGATGAAATTTTTCAAGGTTTGCTCGTCCTGGAGCTGAATTGTCTGAGCAAGAATGAGGTTCTGATTGTTGGTGGCGAGTTCGGATTCAGACCGCGTGACATCGAGCGGCGCCAAGCTGCCGATTTCCAGCTGCTTTTTGTTGTCCTCGTAAAGCTTTTGGGCAACGGCCACAGCCTGTTCATTGACCCTGACGCTTTCCCGAGCGTAAACGAGTTCCCAGTAAGCCGTGATGGTATTCGTGATGGTGGTGATGGCCTGTTGGGTGAATGCCCAGTCCGCGATTTGGCGATTGTTGTTGGCGATGCGAATGTTGCGAGTCCACATTTCCTTGCCGAAACCGTTCAATAAAGGCTGCGAAATAGAAACTGAAAGCGATGAGTTCACGGAAGGGTTGAAGAAGTTTGCGGCATTGGAACTGCTACGGGTGTTGTTCCAGGCCACATTTATGTTCGTTCCGGTATGAAATGTCTGCGAATACTGATTACTAAATTGAGTACTGTGCGTAACAACGGAGCTGAGGCTGTTTACGCCTGAACCGGAAAGGAACGGGTTGTTTACTGGTGAAGTAAGATAGAGAATGGAGCTATTGCTGGTGACCAGAGGATCGAAATTCTGATTAAAGAAGGCGAAGGGGTTCAGGTTGGCTGAGGAGGCGCCAATCTGCACACCGGGGGTGCCGAAACCGGAGCCGCCTGCTGCGGCGTTGAGAAGACCAGCATCCGAAATCCACGGGTAGTAGCGCTGGACGGCGATATCCAGGCTGTTCTCGAGCGCTAACTCGACGGCGTCTTGGAGGCTGATCTGGAGCTTCCCGTCGTGGATGAGCTGATCGATCCGCGGCGAGTTTGTGAGCACCGGAGCCTCAACCTGAATAGATTGGTACGGCTTCAAGATGTTGGGGAAGGCACTTCGGCCATGCGAGTAACTATGCTTACCGACGCCCAAGGAGGCCACCGGAGCGATCGATGAGCCTTCCTGGGCAGGGGTGGCCGCTGGGGCGGGATTTGGCGGTGGATTCTGGGCGGAGCTCTGTGCGAAAACGGGGGAGAGTGGCCCCCCGGCAAGCAGGCCCGCCAATACCATAGCGAGCAGAGATCGGACCCCTTGCGAAGCTGTCCTCACGGCATTTCCTCTGGAAATGGACCGCTTCAGGGTCCCCCTCAGCGTCTTCGTAATCATCTTTATCCCTCAAGATTCTGTCCCATCGGGACGTTTTTATTTTGACCTAACTCTGTAAAACGCTCGAACCATAGCTTTTGTTTCATTTGCGGGCTGGATTTGCAGGCACCCATGGCAATAAACCCTGTGCCGTGAACCAGAAACACGACCGCGTTCGGCGTAACGAGGATAGAGGATAGAGGATAATGGACACTGAGAGGCAAGACAAGGATTTGGCGTAAACCGAGAACGCCAGCGCACTAACGAATCGGCCAGGTTCTGGAAGCTCTCTGTTCGCTGAGGCGGGATCCGGCGACGATCTGGGAGTTCGTAGAGGACTAGAGTGAGCGCGAGGCCGCGCGAGAGACTCTTCTAGCGCGGCCCCGCCGGAAGATCAGCGCATGCTTCCTTCTCGATAGAGATCGTCCGTGCCTACGACTCTTCCGTGAAGCGTTCCCGGGATCAGCGTTTCGCGTTCGACTTCGCCGGATTTGGCGTCTGCGATGGTGACGTGATTCACGTCCAAGGTGCGGCCCAGCGCGCGTTCGTAGTTGGCTTTGGCTTCTTCAAGATTAGCGAGCGCTCGAAGTTCAGTCCCCTGCGCAGCGATGAGGTCCCGCTGCGTAAGAATCACGTTGTAGACAGTGGAAGCCCCCAGACGATACTTCTTCTGCTCGGCGTTGAACGTCTCCTGTTGCAGTTCGCGCGCCTTGCTGGCGGATTCCACCTGGGCACGGTCTTGCGTAAGTGCGATGTATGTGTTGCGAACATCGAGAAGCGCGGCGTTTTTCAATTGTTGCAACCCGGATTCCTGCTGCCGCTGCGTCAGGATCGACCGCACATTGTCCGCCTGTGCCGAGCGATTTCGCAAAGGAAGGCCCAAGGTTAGTTGGGCGGAAAAATCAGGGAACCGGTTGTGGAAGATCTGGTTTTGGGCTGTTCCGAACCCTTGTTGATTGGTGCCCAAAACTGGTGTGACCGTCACAGGCTGGAAGATCGGAGTTGCCACGCCACCGACATCCACGGTGATCGGATTCCCGTTCGCGTCGACGATAGGCACACCGCTGCTCTCTACTACCGCCGTACCCTTAATCGGAGAATTGCCAGCCAAGCCTACGGAACTGTACTGCCCGCTCAGGGTGAGGCTGGGCCTTAGCGCATTCCGCGTGGCGAGCACATCAATATCGGCATTCTTCAAATTCAACAGTTGTTCCTGCAGCTCTGGCCGCTTGGCAAACGCTTCCTTGATGGATTCCTCAAAAGATGGGTTTTCGATCGTGGCCGGCGGCGTCGGCTGATCGCTGGTGAGGATCTCGACGTTCACTACGTTGGGAGCCAGAGGGTCCTTGGTGATTGCATTTTTCAGAATTTGTTCGTCCTGCAGCTGCACGGTACGGGCTACAATGAGATTCTGCGTGTCAGTGGCGAGTTCGGACTCCGCTCTAGTCACATCCAGGGGAGCCATGGTGCCAACGCCGAGCTGCTTTTTGTTGTCCTCGTAAAGTTTTTGGGCAACGGCCACGGCTTGTTCATTCACCTTGACGTTCGCCCGTGCGTAGACGAGCTCCCAGTAAGCCGTGATGGTATTCGTAATGGTGGTGATCGCCAGCTCCGCGAATGCCCAATCGGCGATTTTGCGGTTATTTTGTGCGATGCGGATGTTGCGCGTATTCACGGCGATTCCGAAGCCGTTCAAGAGAGCCTGCGTGAAGCCAACCGTCAAGGTGGACTGAACGGCGGGGTTAAAAAAATTGGCCGTCGAGGTCGAACTGCTGCGCGTGTTGTTCCAACTCACCGTCAGGTTGGTCCCCGTTTCAAAGCCTCGCGAAAACTGTTCGTTGAATTGCATGGTGTGGGTCTGCAGGGCTGCGAGGCTGACCGTGCCGGAAATGAAGGGGTTGTTGACCGGTGTGGTGCGATCGTCGAGGAGAATGGTGCTGGTCACGGTCGGATCGTATGAAAAGCTGGGAAGGCTGGCGGTAGAGGAGCTAAACAAAGCGCCAGGCGTCGCATAGCCGAACCCGCCCGCCTTGGCCTTCAAAATGGAGGCGTCCGCAATCCAGGGGTAGTACCGCTGGACGCCGATGTCCAGGCTGTTCTCCAACGCCAATTCCACCGCGTCCTGAAGACTAATCTCGAGCTTGCCATCGTGAACCAACTGATCGAGCCGGGGAGAATTGGTGATCACCGGTTCTTCAATTTGAATCTGTTGGTATGGCTTGAGCAGATTCGGAAATGAGCTAGGGCCACGCGTGAAATCATGCTTCGAAAGCCCCAGAGATCCAACGGGAGCGATCGTCGAGGCCTGCGATGAAGGGGGGGCTGGAGGGGCAGGGTTCGGCGGCGGGTTTTGCGCGGGGCTCCGTGCGAAAACCGGCGAGAGCGGTCCGACCGCCAGCAGCCCCGCCATTATCAGCGCAAGGACAGATCGGGCTGTCCGCAATCCGGGTCTTCGCCTCTTTGAACAGATAAAGGACCGCTCCGCGGTAAACAACAAAAGGAAAGACTTTGCGGTCTCACAGAAAGTCATCATGTCAATTTTCCCCTCAAGATTCTGTCCCAGCGGGACGCATTTATTTGCTACTGACAGTGTGGAACGTGCCCTGAATCGGTGTTGGTACACTCAGTTGGCCGGATTCTTGCCACAGGGAAGGAAAACTTCGCAAGCGTGGCCGCGAGATGGGTCTATTCAGAGGCATCCAGCACTATTTGCACCAGAAAGCGACCGCGACATCTTGGCCAAGCCCGGAAACTTGGTCTGGAGTCTAGCAGGAGCCCCATTCCTTGACAACGCCGCGTGCGGCGGCTAGGCTGCTCACGATTCGGTGTTTAGAAGCGATTTGCCGCTGGGCGAACGAATGCTTTCAAGAGAAGAATTGCTGCGCATCTTTGAATCCGCCGGAGCTATCCGGCATGGCCATTTTGAGCTCTCCAGTGGCTTGCACAGTGGCATGTACGTCCAATGCGCGCTCGTCTTGCAATATCCCCGGTTCGCCGAAAAACTCGGGCACGCCTTGGCCTCGCTCTTTTCCGACGCCGTCATTAGTGCCGTGGTTTCGCCTGCTCTCGGAGGACTCGTCATCGGTCAGGAGGTCGCCCGCGCCTTGCCGGAACCAAAGGGCTCTGTCGGAGGGGGCGTGCCTGCCATATTCGTCGAGCGCGACGCCAGCGGCACGATGACCCTTCGCCGCGGATTTTCACTGCAGCCGGACCAGCACGTTCTTGTGATTGAAGATGTTTGGACGACGGGTGGCTCAACGCTGGAAACCATCCAGGTCGTTGAGGAAGCCGGCGGGCGGGTTGTTGCCGCCGGTGCTCTCATTGACCGCAGCGGCGGCAAAATCGAATTCCCGGTCGAGTACCAGGCGCTGCTCGACCTTCCCATTGCCAGCTATGAGCCCGAGGAATGTCCGTTGTGCCGCGAGGGCGGCGCGGCCGTGAAGCCTGGCAGCCGCTTCGTTCGTTCCGCCTTCTGACGCGCCCCAGAGCACTTGCCAAAGCGGACGCCACTTCTGAAAATCGATCCCTAAGACAAAACGGAAAACTTCTCGTTCATGCGCCATTTCAAGCTGACCATCGCCTACGACGGCACCGACTTCCACGGCTGGCAAGCGCAGTCCGATAAGCCCACGATTCAAGGCGAGATTGCCGGCGTGCTTCGGAGGCTAACGCAGGAGATCGTGCAATTGCATGGTGCGGGACGCACCGATGCGGGCGTGCACGCGCTCGGACAGGTGGCCAGCTTTCGCACGAAATCGGGCCTGTCGGCGGGGGAGTTCCAGCGCGCCTTGAATGCGCTGCTCCCTCCCGCGATCCGCATCGGCGGCGCCGAAGAGGTAGGACCCGATTTTCACGCCCGCTGGTCCGCGCTCGGAAAGATTTATCGCTATCGTTTGTATCGCGGGAAAGTTGTTCCGCCGGCGGTATGGCGCTATGTCCTGCATTATCCCTTTCCGCTCAATGAAGACGCCATGCGCATCGCCGCCTCTCGCTTCGTGGGCCCGCACGATTTCGCTTCCTTCGCCGCGTCCACGGGTTCCGAGGACGATGACAAAGAGCGTTCCACGGTGCGCGAAATCTACGCGAGCGAGTTGGTGCGCAGCGACGATGGCGAAGAACTTGTCTACACCGTCCGCGGCCGCTCCTTTCTGCGCTACATGGTTCGCAAAATGGTAGGTACGCTTCTCGACGTAGGCCGCGGAAAGCTCGTGCCTGATGACATCCCGCGCCTCTATCAACTCCGCGACCGCTCCAAGTCCGGCCCGACGGTGCCTCCGCAAGGCCTGTGCATGGTGGCAGTCATGCACGATGAAGCTTGGCGCATCGGCGAGCCTTAAGCCGACAAGAGAACTCACCGAGTGCCGAGTGATTCGACTCGGAGTGTCCGGAATAAGCTAGAATCGCACTATGGCGGCCACAGCCATCCCCGTTGAGACGATTCCTTCGATAGATCCTGCTTCAGGCAAAATCCTTGCCCAGTTTGAAAAGACGCTGCCGGTTGCATTGTCTGAAATTCTTTCGCGGGCACGCATCGCACAATCTGTGTGGAGCAACGTGTCCATCGAGAAGCGTTGCTCGCAACTGAGCGTGTTGCGCGAACGCATGATGGCTTCGCGAGATGCGTTGGCAGATGCCGTTGTTGCGGAGTCCGGCAAGCCGCGTGTGGAAGCGCTCTTCGCGGACATTTTTGTCGCGCTCGATACGGCGCAATACTTTTCAAAAAATGCCGCGCGGCTATTGCGCTCCGAACGTGTGCCTCACCATAGTAGCGCCGCGAAAGCCAAATCCGGCCGCATTGTCTACGACCCGGTGGGCGTCATCGGCATCATTAGCTCCTGGAACTATCCACTGGCCATTCCCATGAGCCAGATCATTCCAGCTGTTGTCGCGGGCAACGCCGTCATCTGCAAGACTAGCGATTTCACTCCGCACTGCGGCGCGCTGATCGAAAAGCTCTTCGCCGACGCGGGCTTCCCGAAGAATCTCGTCACCGTCATTCAGGGCGGCGGGGAAGTCGGCCAGGCGCTGATCGATGCGGCGCCGGACAAGATCATGTTCACCGGCAGCGTGGCCACGGGCCGCCGCGTGGCGGAGGCGTGCGCCAAAAAACTAATTCCTAGCGTCCTTGAGCTCGGCGGCAAGGACGCGATGATCGTCCTTGCGGACGCAAATCTTGATGTTGCGTCGAGCGCCGCTGTCTGGGGCAGCTACACGAATTGCGGTCAGGTGTGCCTTTCCGTCGAGCGGCTCTTCGTCGAGCAGTCCATCGAAGAAAAATTTCTTGAGCTTTGCGTCGAGAAAACGAAGAAACTTCGCTTGGGTCCCGGATGTGATCCCGCCGCCGACGTTGGGCCGCTGATTCGCCCGCAGCACGTGCAGCGCATGAGCGAATTGGTCGACGATGCCATCGCGCGAGGCGCTCGCTTGCTTTGTGGCGGCCAGCCGCGCCCCGATCTTGGCGCGAATTTCTTCGAGCCGGCTGTCATCGCTGGAGTGAATTCCTCGATGAAGCTTTTTCAAGAAGAGACTTTCGGTCCCATTCTTGCCGTTCAGTCCGTGAAAGACCCCGAGGAAGCCGTTGCCTGCGCGAACGATTCCGATTTCGCTCTCGCGGCGAGTATATGGACAAACGATGCAAAACGCGGCCAAGCCATTGCCGCGCGTCTGCGCGCAGGCGCGGTCATGGTCAATGATGCGATCAGTTATTTCGGCATCGCGGAAGCCCCGCACGGCGGCTGCGGCGTCAGCGGATGGGGCCGCACGCACGGGAAAGCGGGCTTGCTCGAAATGGTGCAAACCAAATACATCGATGTGGACCGCTTGCCCGGCCGCGAGAAGCCATGGTGGTATCGTTATGGCGCGGATCTTGATCGGGCCGCCGACGCGTTTCTTCGATTTGAATTTGGCGGAGGCTTCGCTGCAAAATTGCGAAACGCACGCGCTGCGCTAAAGACAATGTTTCGTGACCATGGACTTCGATGATCAAAACCGACAAACAAACAATTTACGTTGAACTGCTGGAAGAAGGGACTCCTTGCTGGCGCCCAGTCGAGGCATACTTGGGAAACGAACTCTACCGCATTATGGGAGTTAAGCCTCAAGATGAGGTTTGGGCGTTCTCGATCGGCGATTTTGTTAAATGTAAAATGAAGACGTTTCAGGCTGACGATCCAAAGTTGGTCGCTATAGAGAAAATTGATAAATGACAGAATCGATCAAAGACGAATGGATTTACGACTGGAACGCGGCGGCCGCGCCGCTCATCGCGCCGGGCACGCGCGTCCTGCTAAACGATGAAACGCTACGCGACGGCCTGCAAAATCCTTCGGTCCACGATCCCAGCATCCAAGAAAAAATCGAAATCCTGCATTTGATGGAAGCGCTGGGCATCGATTCGCTCAACATCGGTTTGCCTGGCGCAGGCCCCCGCGCCGTCGAGCACACCGAAGCGCTCGCACGCGAAATCGTCACCAAGCGCCTGAAGATCAAGCCCAACTGCGCCGCGCGAACCATCGAAGCTGACATTCGTCCCATCGCCGAAATTTCCCAGCGCGTAGGAATGGCGATCGAAGCGGCAACTTTCTTGGGCTCAAGCCCCATCCGCCGGCTAGTCGAAGATTGGACCGTCGATCATCTCGAACGCACCACGGAAAAAGCGGTGAAGTTCGCCGTCGACCATGGTCTTCCCTCCATGTACGTCACGGAGGACACGATTCGCACGGACCGGGACACCGTGAAACGTCTCTACACCACGGCGATTCGAAGCGGCGCCCGCGCCATCGTGCTCTGTGACACCGTTGGCCACGCCATTCCCAACGGCGCGTACAACCTGGTGAAATTCGTCATCGAGGAAGTCGTCAAACCCAGCGGAGAAAAAATTCGCGTGGACTGGCACGGCCACAACGATCGCGGCCTGGCTATCGCGAATTCTCTCGCGGCCATCGCCGCAGGCGCCGGCCAGGTTCACGCAGCCGCCAATTCGCTTGGCGAACGCGTCGGCAACACGCCTATGGAACTCATGCTGGTGAACTTGCGACTTATGGGCGCAATCCACCAGGACCTTTCGCGTCTGAAGGAATACTGCGAAAAGGTCGCCAAGTATACGCACACCACGATCCCACCAAACTATCCCGTCATCGGCCGCGATGCTTTCCGTACCGCCACGGGCGTCCATGCCGCGGCGATTATCAAAGCATTTCACAAAGGCCACCAGTCGCTCGCTGACTCCGTGTATAGCGGCGTGCCTTCGCATCTTTTTGGACTCGAGCAAGTGATCGAAATCGGCCCCATGAGCGGCAAGTCCAACGTCCTTTTCTGGCTCGAGCGCCACAAAATTTCCGCCGACGATTCTCTCGTCAATCGCATCTTCGATGCAGCCAAGCAATCTGCTCGCGTCTTGACCGACGCGGAAATCTCGGCACTCTGCGCCGAGGCGGCACGGCATTGATCCGCGCAACACCGCGGAGCAGGGCAGTGAAACGTGTCCTTTTTTGGGTTATTCTTTTCGCTATGCCGGTTCGCTCTTCCCTCGCCAGACACGCCACGCGCCCCGCTCCCCCGACCCAGCTTGCCGAAAATGCGCAAGTACGCGCAGCGATGGCGTGGTTCGCGCCAAATCTCAAGTGGATTAATGATCAGCAAGCACGCCTGACGGAAATCCCCGCGCCACCCTTCCAAGAAGGCCAGCGCGCGGCTGCGGTCAAAGCGCTCCTGTCCGCTTCCGGTCTGAATGTCCAGATAGATGCCGCTGGCAACGTGATCGGAGAGCTGCCCGGCTTGCACGAAAAAGAAGTCGTCGTGCTCTCCGCGCATTTGGATACCGTCTTTCCCGCGGGAACAGACGTCAAAGTCCGGCGCGATGGCAACCGCATGCTCGCCCCCGGCATTTCTGACAACGGTACGGGCCTCGCTGCGCTCGCGGCTATCGCTCGAGCCATTCACGATGCGCAGATCAAACCGCAACGCACCATTTTTTTTGTTGCGAACGTCGGGGAAGAAGGCGAAGGCAACCTCCGCGGCATGCGCGCCCTCGTCGATTCCTACCATGACCGCCTGAAGGCTGTGATCGTTCTGGACGGCGCTGGTACCGATCACGTCACGACCATCGCGCTGGCCTCGCGCCGTCTCGAAGTCGTTATCAACGGCCCCGGCGGCCACAGTTGGTCGGACTTCGGCATGCCCAATCCGATAAATGCTCTGGTTCGCGGTTCCGTCCGTTTCATCAATACCAAGGTTCCCGCGTCGCCGCGCACCACCTTCAATCTCGGACAAATCGATGGCGGCACCTCCGTAAAT
>Ga0070693_100000148_pt1 | contig 32049 bp, 23 predicted proteins | sample KBSK1103metaG_FD_65472 | JGI IMG/M metagenome (GOLD analysis project Ga0070693, IMG submission 65472) | Corn, switchgrass and miscanthus rhizosphere microbial communities from Kellogg Biological Station, Michigan, USA - KBS K1-10-3 metaG | ecosystem: Host-associated > Plants > Roots >...
CTGGAAAATCACAGCACGCGTCGGGAGGTGATTGCCGCCCGCGAGAACGGAATGGGTTCGACGCGGCGAATGAGTCCCTCGACTGGTGAGGAGCAGCTGTACGTGGCGGTGAATGCGCCCCGTGGCGTGGCTCGCGTGTCCGTGACTACGCGCACCATCGAAGATCTCTTCGGTCGCGCGCGCAGCGGCGTGTTGACCGCCGGAGTCATCTCGTTCCTGCTGGCAGCCATCCTGGCGGCTCTTTTCTCGCGCTCAGTCTCCAAGCCAATCGCCGATCTGAGCGATGTCGCGCGCTCGCTGGCGGCCGGCGAGCGGCGCCGGCATCCGCCGCTCGCCGCGCCCGGTGAAGTGGGTGACCTTGCCGACGCGATCTACCGCCTGTCGGAGCAGCTCGAGGTTCGCTTGTCGGCGCTCGCGGCCGAACAATCGATACAGTCGGCGCTGGTCGAGACGATGAACGAAGGGGTTGTTGCAATCTCTGGCGGACAGGAGGTCGTCCGGATCAACGATACCGGACGGCGGCTGTTGTCGATCGATCGCCGAGTTCCGTTCGGCCTGGAGTTCCTGCCGCGCGAGCCGACGCTGCGTGCCGCGATCCACGACGCGCTGAAAGGAACGCCGACCCAGCCGGAGGAAATAACCATCGGCGATACGACGCTTTCCCTGACGGCGCGACCGCTCGTCAACGGCGGAGCAGTGCTCGCGCTTTTCGACCTGACGCCAATCCGAAAGCTCGAAGCAGTAAGGCGGGATTTCGTGGCGAACGTTTCCCACGAGCTACGCACTCCGCTGACGATCGTTGGAGGTTTCGCGGAGACGCTTCAGGACCCCGACGTCCCGCCTGCCAAGCGCGCTGAATTTGCGAGGACGATCGTCAGCAACACGCAGCGGATGCAGCGCATCGTCGACGAGCTGCTGGACTTGTCGCGCATCGAGACTGGCCACTGGAAGCCGATCCCCCAACAGGTGCGCATCGCGGATCTGGCGCGGGAGCTCTCCGAACGCCTCGGCGAGAGCTCCAAAGCCAGGCAGGTCTCCATTGAAGCTGACATCGGCCCGGGCGCCGAAACCATTCACGCCGATCGAACGGCGCTGGAGCAGATTCTCGTCAACCTCGTCGAGAACTCGTTGCGCCACACCGGCAGCGGCGGCCGGATTACGATCGAAACCCGACGTCAGGAGCGTACGACAACATTGGTGGTGAGGGACACCGGGAGTGGAATCGCGCCCGAGCATCTGCCCCGGATTTTCGAGCGATTCTACCGCGCCGACAGCGGCCGGTCACGAGAGGCGGGAGGCACCGGCCTCGGCCTCGCTATCGTACGGCATCTGGTCGAAGCACACGGGGGGTCGGTCTCCGCGGAAAGCACCGTCGGCGCTGGAACGACAATCCGGATTCTCTTCCCCGACAACGCGGTGCCAAACCAGTCGTGACGAGAGCTTTACATTCGGTGCAACGATCCGTGACACACCCGGGAGAGTTTGTAGCACGAAATAATCCCTCTCTCGGAGTCACAAGTGATCAAAGCTTTTCGGATTGGTGCCGCCATGTCGGCGGTGGCGTTGTTCGCAGGTTCGGCGGCCGCGCAGTCGGTCGACCTGAACGGGGCAGGCGCGACGTTCCCTTATCCGATTTACTCGAAGTGGTTCAACGATTACGCGCAGAGCACCGGCGTCAAGATCAACTATCAGTCGATTGGTTCCGGCGGCGGCATCAGGCAGCTTTCTGAACAGACTGTCGACTTCGGCGCGTCAGACAGTCCGATGACCGACGCCGAGCTCGCCAGCGCCAAGGGCGGAGCGGTTCTTCACTTTCCGACAGTCATGGGCGCAGTAGTCGTCACCTATAATGTGCCGGGCGTCAACAAGCCGCTGAATCTGAGCGGCGACTTGATCGCGGACATTTTTTCCGGGAAGATCACCAGGTGGAATGATGCGCGGATTGTCGCACAGAACCGCGGGGTGTCCCTTCCCAGCTCAGACATTCTGGTCGTGCATCGCTCCGATGGCAGCGGCACGACTTACATCTTCAGCGACTACCTTTCCGCCGTCAGTCCATCCTGGTCGAGCTCGCTCGGCAAGGGCAAGGAGGTCAAGTGGCCGGTCGGACTCGGTGGCAAAGGCAATGAAGGCGTCTCCGGTCAGGTGAAGCTGACCCCGGGCTCGATCGGATACGTGGAGCTGGCTTACGCCAAGCAGAACAAACTTCCATTCGCCAATGTTCGCAACGCAGCTGGCCATTACGTCGCTCCGACGATCGCGTCGGTCACCGCCGCCGCGGCTGGAATGAAGCTGCCAAAGAACACGGACTATCGAGTCTCGATCGTCAACGCTCCGGGCAGGGATTCTTACCCAATTTCGTCGATGACGTGGATTCTAGCCTACCAGAACCAGCCGGATAAAGTCAAAGGGGCCAAGCTCGTTAATTTCCTGCGCTGGGCATACAGAGATGGTGAGAAGACCGCCGCTTCACTCGACTACGCTCCCTTGCCGCCTGCAATCGTCGCCCAACTGCAGAACAGGCTCAAGACGATGAATGTCAGCGGTACTCAGCGCGGAGAGGATAAATGAGGATCACTTCGTTGGTCCTGGGGATAGCGTTCGCGTTGCCGTGTGTTCTCGCGGCGCAGCAACCGACTCCCGATACAACGAAGCGCGATACTGTCAAACCCGCGCCCCCCGCAGCGACGGCCTCCATGCCGATCGATTTCTCGGGAGTCATCTACGCGAACTATCAGTATCGCGGTGATCAGGGCGCGCCGAATCCGAATAACAAGTTCGATCTCGAGCGCGTTTATCTCACTTTCAGAATGCCGGCCGGCGACCGGGCCAGCATTCGGGTCACCACCGACGTTTTCCAGCAGACGGGAACCGGCGCGGATGCGTTTTACCGGGGCTGGGTGATTCGCGCCAAGTACGCGTACCTCCAGTATGATCTGCTGAAGAGCGCGTACTGGAACGCGAACATCAGGGCCGGAATACTCCACACCGTTGTGATCGATCACATCGAGCAGTTCTGGCCGCGGTGGATCTCGCAGACTGCGGTGGAACGTGCGGGTTTCTTCTCCTCTGCGGACGCCGGCGTAGCAACACTCTGGACGCTCCCGAACAAGTGGGGTGAGCTCTACGCCACCATCGTCAACGGCCCCGGCTACACGTCACGCGAGGTCGATCGGTTCAAGGATTACGCTGCCCGGCTTTCGCTGACTCCTCTGAGCAACTCCGACAACAAGGTGCTGAGAACTTTCGCGCTCACAGGCTGGACCTACATCGGCGCTGTCGCCAGCACATTCGTCAGCGGCGGAGTCGGACAGATCGGGCCCATCGGATCGTCGATGCCGAGAAACCGTTCCGGAGTGTTTCTCGGCCTGCGCGATCCCAGGTTCACTCTGGGCGGCGAGTGGGACACCCGGAAGGATGGACGTGATGCGGGTCTCAACACCATCGCCTCTCCAAGGACCGAGTTCGACAGCACCGGGACGCTCCTCTCAGGATTCGTCACGATGAAGCCGTTCCAGCTCTTCACTCAGTCGACGCTTCCTTTGGGCCTGGTGGCGCGGTGGGACCGCTTCAAGCCCAACGGTGACACCGATGCAGACATCAACACGGTGATCGCCGGCCTCACCTGGGACATCAACAAGAAGGTTGCGTTCTCGTTCGACTACCAGGAAGCCACTCCTCACGACGGGGCGATTTTCACCCCAACCAAGACCTACTTCATGCACCTGGTGGCGAACTTCTAAAAGTTCGCCCCAGCCTGCCGGACGCCCGCAGGCGGTTGTGACAATGTCGTTACCTGACTCTCGTCATGACCGCCTCGGGGCATCCCTATTTTCAAACAGCTGGGCTACTCAACCCCTCGATTTCGCTCAAGGAGTGCTGCCGTGAGAGCACTGAAAGTCGCCGCCCTCATGTTGTTGACTGTCGCCTGCGCCAGGGAAAACGCCAGTAATTCCAACACTGCCTCTTCGACGGCAAGGACCTCCGGGAGCGTCGATCTCACCGGCGCCGGGGCCACGTTTCCGTATCCCATCTACTCCAAATGGTTTTCGGATTACGCCGCGCAAAAGGGCGTGAAAATCAACTACCAGTCGATCGGCTCCGGAGGCGGCATCAGGCAGCTCTCCGAGGAGACTGTCGATTTCGGAGCATCCGACAGCCCGATGTCCGACGATGAGATGTCCAAGGCGAAAGGCGGTCCCGTGTTACACATTCCGACGGTCCTCGGCGCCGACGTGGTCACGTACAACGTGCCCGGTGTGACCGCACCGCTAAAGCTCACTCCCGAGGCAATCGCGGGGATCTTTTCCGGCAGCATCAAGAAGTGGAACGACACTCGGATTGCGTCATTGAATTCCGGTGTGACGCTCCCCAGCTCTGACATTCTGGTGGTTCACCGTTCTGACGGCAGCGGGACGACTTACATCTTCACCGACTACCTCAGCACTACCGTGCCGTCGTGGAAAGCATCGATCGGCAAGGGGAAGGAAGTGAAATGGCCAGTCGGCATTGGCGCCAAGGGAAACGAAGGCGTCGCCGGCCAGGTCAAGCAGACGCCCGGCGCCATTGGCTATGTCGAGCTCGCTTATGCGAAGCAGAACAACCTTCCCATCGCCGCGGTTCGTAATCAGGCGGGCCAGTTTGTGGTCGCTTCCGTTGCCGGTGTCACCGCCGCTGCCGCTGGTGTAGCAAAATCTCTCCCCGAAAACACGGACTACCGGCTCTCGATCGTCAACGCCCCGGGCGCTGATTCGTATCCGATTTCGTCGTTCACCTGGCTGCTTGTCTATAAGCAGCAGAAGGACGCGGCCAAGGGGCAGAAGCTCGTCGATTTCCTGAACTGGGCGTTGACCGAGGGCGAGCAGTCGGCGGCGTCGCTCGACTACGCACCGCTTCCGACCGACATGGCCGCCAAAGTCAAGGCGAGGGTAGCGACCGTCAGTCTTAGCGGCGCCAAGTGACCTCGCTGTCGGCGCAATGGCTCGATCGGGATCGGCGCCGGCTGATCCTCGAGCAATCGGCGATTCCGGATACTGTCTACGGTATCCTCACCGCTGCTTGCGCCCTGTTCATACCGGCGCTGGTGATTGCCATTGCCGTCGCGATATTCGCCGCCGCGTGGCCCGCGTTCGCCAAGCTCGGCCTCTCGATAGTGACGTCGAGCGATTGGGATGTCGCTGGCGGTCATTTCGGAGCAGCCCCGGCCGTCTTCGGTACACTCGTCTCCTCGGCGATCGCCCTTGTCATCGCCACACCGTTGGCAATCGGCGTGGCGATTTTTCTGTCCGAGTTTTCACCGGCGTGGCTGCGCCAGCCCGTCGGTTTCCTGGTCGACCTTCTCGCCGCCATCCCGAGCGTCGTCTACGGTCTGTGGGGAATCTTCGTGCTGATTCCGCTCCTCAGAGAACACGTGATGCCTTTTTTTCGGGACACCCTCCACCTCGGTTCGACGCCCTTTTTCAGCGGGGCGGCTTACGGGCCCAGCATGCTGGCGGCGGGCGTTATCCTCGCGATCATGGCGCTTCCCTATATCTCCGCTGTATCGCGCGAGGTGTTGATGGCAGTTCCCCGCTCTCAGCGCGAAGCCGCGCTCGCTCTGGGCGCGACGCGTTGGGAGATGATCCGTGATGCAGTGGTTCCGTACGCGCGATCGGGAATAATCGGCGGCATCATGCTGGGCCTCGGCCGGGCTCTCGGTGAAACGATGGCGGTGACGATGGTGATCGGAAATCGACCCGAGATTTCCGCGTCGCTCCTCGCCCCCGGCTACACCATGGCGTCGCTGATAGCAAACGAGTTCAGCGAGGCCACCAACGATCTGCATCTGTCAGCATTGATGGCCGTTGGAGCCGCATTGTTCGTCATCACGCTCATCGTCAACGGCATCGCACGCTGGCTGGTGTGGAGCGTCTCCCGGGCCCGCGCCAAATGAGGACGATCAGAAGCAGGCACGTCGTCAGTGGAGGAATGATCGGGCTGACCTACCTAGCCGCGATCCTCGCCACGCTTCCCCTGGTGCTGATCCTGGTGCATCTGCTGGCGAAAGGCGCGTCATCACTGTCGCTCGATTTTTTCACTCGCATGCCCAAACCGGTTGGTGAGGCTGGCGGTGGAATGGCAAACGCGATTGTCGGCACGCTGCTGCTGATTGGAATTGCCAGTTTGATCGGGCTGCCGGTCGGCATCGGCGCCGGGCTTTATCTGGCCGAGAAAAGAACTACCCCGCTCGCCTACACCGTTCGCTTCCTCTCCGACGTGCTCAATGGGCTCCCCTCGATCGTGATCGGAATTTTTGCCTGGGAGTTTCTCGTCAGACCAATCGGACACTTCTCGGCGCTCGCCGGCGGTGTCGCTCTCGGTGCGATGATGATTCCCCTCGTAACACGAACGACCGAGGAGATGCTCCTCACCGTGCCAACCTCCTTGAAAGAGGCCGCCCTCGCGCTGGGTTACCCGAAATGGCGAACTTCTATCGCGGTTGTTCTGCGAACGGCGTTGGCCGGGATCGCTACCGGCGCGCTGGTCGCTGTCGCGCGCATCGCGGGTGAGACCGCGCCACTTCTATTCACCGCTTTCGGGAACCAGTTCTGGTCGACTGCGGTACGCGAGCCCATTGCGGCGCTCCCGCTCCAGATCTTTGCCTATGCCATCAGTCCGTACGACGAATGGCATCGGCTCGCATGGGCGGGAGCTCTTGTCCTGATCACCCTCGTGCTCGTGATAAGCATCGCCGCGCGACTGGTGACGCGCTCCCGGTTCGGTGCTGCAGTCGACTGAGGTGTTTCGCGAGAGCCGCGAGAGGGCAATGAGGATTTCGGCGCCCGCCATCAAGGTGCCCGAGCCGACCGTTGCCATCGACAGCACGAAGCCGTGCATCGTGACTCGGAATCTGACCGCGTATTTCGGTAACACCGCCGCGGTGAAGAACGTATCGGCGTCGTTCCCCCAGCGGGCGGTCACGGCCATTATCGGACCGTCGGGATGCGGCAAGTCCACGCTCCTCCGTTGTCTCAACCGCATGCACGAAACGATCCCCGGCGCGCGCGTGGATGGCAGCGTGGAGATACTCGGGACCGCGATCTACGGCGAAGGTACGAATCCCATCGCCGTGCGCCGGCACGTCGGGATGGTGTTCCAGCGTCCGACCCCGTTTCCAACCATGTCGGTCCGCGCCAATGTTGCGGCGGGCCTGCGGATCGCGAAGAAGGATTTCGAGAAGAGTGGGTCGACCGACGAGATAGTCGAAGAGGCGCTGCAGCGCGCCGGCCTGTGGACAGAGGTCAAGGATCGTCTCGACGAAAGCGCGGTCGCGCTTTCGGGCGGCCAGCAGCAGCGTCTCTGCATCGCACGCGCGCTCGCAACGCGCCCGCGCGTCATCCTCCTCGACGAGCCGACCGCTTCTCTCGATCCGCTCAGCACTCAGAAAGTGGAGGAGCTCGTCTACGAGCTGCGCCAAACGGTCTCGGTGGTGATCGTCACCCACAACATGCAGCAGGCAGCTCGCATTTCCGACATGACGGCGTTTCTGCTGGCGGGAGAGCTGGTCGAGTTCGATTCCACCAGAGGTCTGTTCACGGCGCCCCGCGACCCGCGAACGGAATCCTACGTCACCGGACGGTTTGGATGACCGCGACTGCACCGCTCATGAAGAGCGGCAACGGGACGGCCGTCGGGACGATCGACGCGCGCGACTTCTCCTTCTGGTATGGGAAGAAGCAGGCGCTCAAGAACATCACGATGTCGATTCCGCCGCGGGCTGTCACCGCGCTGATTGGACCATCGGGCTGCGGGAAATCCACGTTTCTGCGGTCGATCAACAGGCTCAACGACCTGATCCCCGGCATCAGGCACGAGGGCGATCTGGCTCTCGACGGAGGCAGCGTATTCGATCCATCGCTGGATGTGGTTGCACTCCGACAGCGCGTCGGAATGGTCTTTCAGCGCTGGAATCCGTTCCCCAAATCGATCTACGAGAACGTCGCCTACGGACCGCGCATCAACGGCGTCGCCGAGGGGTCTTCGCTGGACGAGATCGTCGAGCGCTCCCTCCGGCGGGCCGCGATCTGGGACGAAGTGAAGGACCGCATGCGCAGCAGCGCTACCAGTCTGTCCGGAGGACAGCAGCAGCGAGTCTGCATCGCACGAGCGCTGGCGAATCAGCCCGAGGTCCTTCTCCTCGACGAGCCGGCCAGCGCGCTCGATCCCGGCTCCACGCAAAAAGTCGAAGAGCTCCTGTACGAGCTGAAACGGGAGTTGACCATCATTATCGTAACACACAACCTTCAGCAGGCCGCGCGCGCCTCCGAATTCACCGGTTTTTTCTACACCGGCGAGCTCGTCGAATTCGGGCCGACAGAGGAACTCTTCACCAGCCCTCGCGAGGAGCGGACTGACGCGTACATCACGGGGAGATTTGGATGACAGTGGACTCTAACGTCGGATTCCGGCACTTCCACGATCAGCTCACGGCGCTGAAGGAGACGCTGCTGGGCATGTCGTCTAAGGCCGAGGAGCGCACCGACCTCGCCGTGGAAGCACTCCTCACGCGCGACAAGGAAAAAGCAAACCTCGTCATCGAAGGCGACGCCGAGCTCAATGCCCTCGAGATGGAAGTCGAGCAGGCGGCGGTGGAGTTGTTGGCGCTGCAGCAACCGATGGCCCGCGACCTCCGTTTCGTCATCGGCGCCATCAAGGTCTCGAACGACCTCGAGCGCGTCGGCGATCACGCCGTCAACATCGCCGAGTCGGCGCTCAGGCTCGCCGGCAAGCCCAAGGTCAGCATCCGCGTCCCCGAGATCGAAGTGATGGCGCGACGCGCGCGGAAGATGCTGGGGGATTCGCTCGACGCATTCATCAGGGCCGATGGCGCCCTCGGACGTCAGGTATGCAAGGACGACGACGTCGTCGACTCGCTGCACGACTCCGTGTTCCGTGTCCTGCTGACCCACATGATGGCCGATGCCAAAACCATCTCGCCATCGCTGGAGCTGCTACTGGTCGGCCGCAACCTCGAGAGGATCGCCGACCTCGCCACCAACATCGGCGAGGACGCAGTCTATCTGGCCGAAGGCAAGCAGATCAAGCATCACCGGGAAGAAGAGCACGTCAGCGAAGTCCGGCTGCAGACAACATCCAGTAGCTGACGGCGGCGACGGTGGCGGACGCTGGGATCGTGATGACCCACGCCCACACTATGCGCCGCGCGATTCCCCAACGCACCGCGGAGAAACGATAGGTAGCGCCGGCTCCCATAATGGAGCCGGCAATGGTGTGCGTGGTGCTCACCGGGATCCCGTAGTGTGTTGCAACGGTGATGGCGATGGCGCCGCCGGTCTCCGCGGCAAACCCGCTGACGGGTCTCAGGCGCGTGATGCGCGAGCCCATGGTGTGGACGATTCGCCAGCCGCCGAACAGCGTACCCAGCGATATGGCGGTATACGCGCCCATCTTTACCCAGAGTGGAATTCCATCATCGGAGACATACAGGTGATGGAAGAAACCGGTCTGGGAAGCCATCAGCGGTTTTACCGAGACCAGCAGTCCGACGATGATCCCCATCGTTTTCTGCGCGTCGTTACCACCGTGCGCGTGTGAGAGCAGCGCCGAGCTGAACAACTGGGCACCACGGAAAAACCTGTCTACGCGGGCCGGCGCCATCTTTTGGAACAGCCAGTACACCGCGACCATCAAGAGAAATCCGGCGAGCATTCCGACCAGCGGCGAGATGACGATGAACGAGAGCGTCTGAATCCACTTCTCGCCCCAGGTGATCGCGCTCCAGCCCGCTTTCGCCACTCCCGCCCCCGCGTAGCCGCCGATCAGGGCGTGCGAAGAGCTCGACGGAATTCCATAAAACCACGTGATCAGATTCCACGTGATGGCGCCGAGGAGCCCGGCAAGGATCAGGTGCGGCGTGACAATTTCAGTGTGGATGATCCCCTTCTGAATCGCCTTGGCGACCAGCTCACCCGAAGTGAAGGCAGCCGTGAAATTGAAAAACGCGGCCCACACCACCGCCGCCAGCGGGCTGAGAACCCGCGTGCCCACGATTGTGGCGATCGAGTTCGCCGAATCGTGAAAGCCGTTTATGAAATCGAATATGAAGGCGACCAGCACAATCGCCGCGACATAGTAGACCACTACGCGTTCTTCAGCGCTATGCTCTGCAACACGTTACCGACATCCTCGCAGCGGTCGAGAGCGTCCTCGAGCTTGTCGTAGAGATCCTTCCACTTGATCACTTCAATGGCGTCGCCGGTCTCGGCGAACAGCTTGCCCATTGCATCGTGGTAGACGGCGTCGCCCTCCTCCTCGAGGACCTTTAGTCTCTCGCTCACTGCGTAAACATGCTTGGCGTTCTTCATGTCACGCACACCTTCCTCCACGGCTTTCGCCGCCCGGACCAGCACTTCCGACAGAACCACTGCCGGAGGGCGGATTTTCTGGATGCGGAAGATCTGCGCTCGCCGCGCCGCGCCGTCGATCAGGTCGATGACGTCATCCAGCTCGGACGCCAGTTCATGGATGTCCTCGCGATCGAACGGAGTGACGAATGTCCGGTCGATGCGGTCGATGATGTCGTGAGTGAGATTGTCGGCCTCGTGCTCCAGACCCTTGATCGCCGTCACCTTTGAGGCGAGCTGGTCAGGCGACTGAAACAATTCCTGAAGAAGACCTGCCGAGGCGGACAGCCTGACCGACAACTCGGTGAATAGGACGTAAAACTTTTCGTCTCGAGGGAGAATCCGCAAAAGACCGAGCTCCGTGTGGGGGACGGGACTCGAATGGCTCATCCGAGTCTCACCGGCCCGCAATTTACCCCGTGCCGGACATTCGAGCTACGCCGGTGGGGACATCGGTCTTCGGCTCCGGGGCCTTGACCATTCCCCAGGAGTCACCCAGAAGCAACTGATGTGTAGCCCTCACCGGCTCCCCATTCGGCACCCGCTGCGTGTAAGTCCCATCCGCCGCGAGATCCCAGGCCTGTCTGTTGTCGGACAGGCAAACCGCCAGAAGCGAGTGCAGCCGGGGATGCATCGCGACATCGTCGATGGGCGCCACCGCCTCGACCCGACGATCGAAATTTCTCTGCATCCAGTCCGCCGATCCGAAGAAAAACTGTCCGTCGCCGCCATTGGCGAAATAGAAAAGCCGCGAATGCTCGAGAAATCTGCCGACGATGCTCAGCACCCGAATGCGGTCGCTGACCCCCGGGATGCCCGGCCTCAGGCAACAAATGCCCCGCACGATCAGGTCTATCTCCACCCCCGCCTGCGACGCGGCGTAGAGCGCCTCGATTGTCTCCACGTCGACGAGCGCGTTCATCTTGGCGATGATGCGCGCCGGCTTTCCCTCGCGCGCATTGGCCGCTTCCCTGCTGATCATCTCCAGGAAACGGAACCGCATGTTGGGCGGCGCCACCAGAAGTTTGCGATAGAGCCGTTGCCGGGAGAATCCGGTCAACGCATTGAACAGATCGGTGAGGTCGGCGCCGATCGAGGGGCTGCTGGTGAACAATCCGATGTCGGTGTAGATGCGCGCCGTCTTCGAGTTGTAGTTCCCGGTGCCGATGTGCGCGTATCGCTTGATCCCGTCGGCCTCGCGACGCACGACCAGGGTCGTCTTCGCGTGAGTCTTCAACGCCGGAAGCCCATAGGCGACGTGGACTCCGTAGCCTTCGAGCGTCCTCGCCCACGAAATGTTGTTCGACTCATCAAATCGTGCCTGCAGCTCGATCAGAACCGCAACCTGCTTCCCGCGCTGCGCCGCTTCCGTCAGCGCCCTTACCACGCCCGTGTCGCCGGACGTTCGGTAGAGGGTCATCTTGATCGCCAGCACGTTTTCGTCAGCCGCCGCGCTGAGCAGGAACTGTTCGACTGAATTGTTGAATGAGTCGAACGGATGGTGTACGAGCACATCTTTTTCCCTCAGGACTTCGAAGATGCTCGTCGTCGGATCCTTGAGCTCAGGCGGCGTCATCGGGACCAGCGGTGGGTCGCGCAACTCGGGAATTTCCAGCGACGCCAGCGCCATCAGGTCCCCCAGGTCGAGCAAAGGACCAGTCTCGACCAGCTCGGGATCCGAGGAGCCTTTTATCTCGGCGGGTTGATCCTCCCGCAGCTCCTCCATCAGAAGCTCCCGCAATACCTGGGGCATCCCGCTCTCCACTTCGATTCGTACGACTTCGGCGAAGCGGCGCTCGAAAACCTGCTCTTCGATCAGCTGCAACAGATTGTCGTCATCCTCGGAGTGCGTCAGCTCGAGATCCGAATAGCGCGTGACCCGGAACGTGTTGAATCCCTGGATGTCCATCCCGGGGAACAGCGCACCGAGGTTGGCACCGATTACTTGCTCCAGCGGGATGAACGTGTTGCCCCTGCCGAACGGGATCCACCGTGGAAGGCTCTTGGGCACCTTCACGCGCGCGAATCTCACCGCCTTAGTCACCGGATCGTGGATCTGGACGGCGAGCGAGAGCGAGAGGTTGGATATGTAAGGGAACGGGTGTCCGGGATCGACCGCCAGCGGTGTCAGAACCGGAAAGACCTGCGCTTCGAAAAACTCGTCGACGGTCTGCCACTCGGCGCCGGTCAGATCCTCGATCGAGACGAGCTTGATTCCGTGATTTGCCAGTGCTGGCAACAGCGTGTCGTAAAGCAGGGTGCGCTGCCTGCGCATTTGCTCGCTGACGCGCGCGCTGATCGCGGCGAGTTGATCGGCCGGCGACATGCCGTCCGCCGTTACCGGGTGCATGCCGGCGGCAACCTGTCGGCGCAGGCCGGCCACCCGCACCATGTAGAACTCGTCGAGATTGGTGTTGAAGATCGCGAGAAACTTGAGCCGCTCGAGCAGCGGGTTTCTCTCGTCGATCGCTTCGTGCAGCACTCGGGCGTTGAACTCGAGCCAACTGAGCTCGCGATTCAGGAAAAGTGCGGGGTCGGTCATGCTTTGGGAAACCTTCGGTTGGCCGCTATGCGATCCTCGTGCGGCGGACCACTAACCTGCGGTTCTCAAAGATTTTTACCAGTACTACGCCTGTAACAAAACCGCCGAGATGTGCCCAGACGGCCACTCCGCCCCTCAAATCGGCACCATTGGTCATTTCCGGGAGAGCGGCGACCAACTGCCAGAAGAACCACCAGATGAGAACCAGCCACGCCGGAATCGGAATGACCTTGAAGAAAATGATGAAAAAGAAAAGCATCCGAACCCGGACCTGCGGATAGAGCACCAGGTAGGCGCCCAGGATTCCCGAGATGGCTCCGGAGGCGCCGACGGTTGGGAGGGGCGAACCCGGCTGCGCCAGAATGTGCGCGGCTGCCGCCGCAAGTCCGCAAACCAGGTAGAAGACCAGGAAGCGAAAGTGGCCGAGGCTGTCTTCGATGTTGTTCCCGAATACCCAGAAGAAGAGGGCGTTGCCGAGGATGTGTCCCCACCCGCCGTGAAGAAACATCGATATCAGCGGTGTGAGGACATTGATCTGGTCGTTGTCGACGACGCACGCCAGGCCCTTTCCGAGCGGAACGGCCTCTCCAACCGGGGCCATGTGCGTGAGCTCGCCCGGAACCATCCCAAGGTTGCAGACGCTGGCGGCAAGGGCCTGCTGGTCGAAGCCAGCGCCTTGAACGAAGATCCACACCAGGAACATCACGATCAGGATGAGATAGGTCATCCAGGGCGTGCGGGTGGTGGGCAGTTCGTCGCTAAGCGGGATCACGCGGGTTTGGTATTAGTGTTTGCAACACGTGCGCGAAAACTAGCGCATGATCTCGTTCGCCAGTGGCCGACTCGCGGGAGAGCGCTACCTGGGTGTGAAACTCGTATACATCCCCATCGTGGAGTGTTGAGGCGCGTCGGGCTTGTCCCTGAAGTTGCATAGGACGACATATGTCGCGCCTTTCGTCAGATCGACCCACACCTTGCCGTCCGGCCTGGAACCGGGAGCCGCTATCAGAATTCCCACCGAGCGCTCGACCTGGGCCCGACGCTCCGGACCGGGCGGGGTCTTCACGTAGGTCTCGACATTCGAAGTCGGCTTCAGGCGGACGATTGAAACCTCGTGATCGACCTTCCCCTGGTTCACGAAACTGAAAAAGGTTGGGCCAGACCGAATGGGCGGCAACGGCATGAATGTGTAGTCGTTGGCTACCACCGTAATCTCGCGAGGCGGGAGGTCCTTTCCCGGCCCCAACGCCATCAGCATGAGCAACAGCACACCCGCGGAACTACCGCCGATCGTGGCCATCTTTTCACCCTTGCCTCAGAGGACGCGCCAAGATGGCAACTTCGGGAAATCATGGCAAGTTGACGCAGGTCAGCCCCTATCAACCCCCTGAAAATCCGCCGATATGGCAGAGATTTACGGCCCCGTGCTTGCCGCTAGACCCAGTCTACGACGGCAGTATCTGATACCGAAGCGAGCTTTCGCCTCAGGGAGAATGAGAGAATGGCAGACAAAGTAATTGGCATCGATCTCGGCACGACCAACTCGGTAGTCGCGGTGATGGAGGGAGGCGACCCCGTCGTCATTCCCAACGCGGAAGGCGGCCGCACAACCCCGTCGGTCGTCGGCTTTACAAAAGACGGCGAGCGCCTGGTCGGTCAGATCGCAAAAAGACAGGCAGTAACCAACCCACAGAATACGGTTTTCTCGATCAAGCGCTTCATGGGGCGCAAGACGTCCGAAGTGCCGGACGAGATCAAGCGCGTCCCCTACAAAGTCGTCGCCGGATCGAACGACGTCGCGATGGTCGAAGTTCAGGGCAAGCGCTACTCGCCGCCCGAGATCTCGGCGATGATCCTCCAGAAGATGAAGCAGACCGCCGAAGACTACCTCGGCTACAAGGTCGAGAAGGCTGTCATAACCGTGCCCGCCTACTTCAACGACTCGCAGCGCCAGGCAACGAAAGACGCCGGCAAGATTGCAGGGCTCGACGTACTGAGAATCATCAACGAGCCGACTGCTGCCGCACTCGCGTACGGCCTCGACAAGAAGAAGGATGAAAAGGTCGCCGTGTTCGATCTTGGTGGCGGTACGTACGATATCTCGGTTCTCGAGCTTTACGATGTCGAGGGCTCGCGCCAGTTCGAAGTGAAGTCGACCAATGGTGACACTCACCTTGGCGGCGACGACTTCGATCAGCGCGTCATCGACTGGCTCGTCACGGAATTCAAGCGCGACCAGGCGATCGATCTGTCCAAGGATCCGATGGCGCTGCAGCGCCTGAAGGAAGCCGGCGAGAAGGCAAAGATGGAGCTGTCCACGACTCAGACCACGGACATCAATCTTCCCTTCATCACCGCCGATCAGAGTGGCCCGAAGCATCTCAACTATACGCTCACGCGAGCGAAGTTCGAGCAGCTCGTCGACGATCTGATCCAGCGGACCATTCCGCCGATGGAGCAGGCGCTCAAGGACGCCGGCATCAAGCCGAACGAGATCGACGAAGTTCTACTCGTCGGTGGATCGACGCGCATTCCGAAGATCCAGGAAATCGTCAAGAAGTTCTTCGGCAAGGACCCGAACAAAGGTGTGAACCCGGACGAAGTCGTGGCGATTGGCGCCGCGGTCCAGGGTGCGGTACTTACCGGCGAGCAGAAAGACGTTCTGCTGCTCGACGTCACGCCGCTGTCGCTCGGCATCGAGACGCTTGGTGGAGTCACCACTGTGCTCATCCCGCGCAACACGACGATTCCGACCAAGAAGAGTGAAACCTTTTCCACGGCGGATGACAACCAAACCACTGTGGAGATCCACGTTCTACAGGGTGAGCGCGAGCTCGCTACGTACAACAAGACCATCGGCAAATTCCAGCTCACCGGAATTCCGCCCGCACCACGCGGAATGCCGCAGGTCGAAGTGACGTTCGACATCGACGCCAACGGAATCCTGCACGTCACCGCGAAAGACAAGGCGACGGGCAAGGAGCAGAAGATCCGCATCGAAGCATCGAGCGGGCTTTCGGACGCCGAGATCGACCGCATGGTCAAGGACGCCGAGAAGAACGCGGCCGAAGACAAGAAGCAGCGCGAAGCGATCGATGCTCGCAACCGCCTCGACTCGATGACTTATGAGGTAGAGAAAAACGTGAAGGAATGGGGCGACAAAGTCTCAGCCGACACGAAGACCAAGATCGATGCTGCGATCGAGCGTGCTCGCAAGGCGCTCCGCGGCGACGACATGAACGAGATCCGTTCGGCGCAGGAAGAGCTGACGAAGGTGTTCAGCGAAGCGGGTCAGGCGTTCTACCAGCAGCAGGCGCAGGCCGGTGCGCAGCCCGAAGCGGGGCAGCCGGCGGGCGGTCCGACTGCCGGACCGGACGGAGCGGCACCCAAGCAGGACGATGTCGTCGAAGCAGACTACGAGATCGTGGACGAAAAGAAATAATTAGCTCGAATGAGAAAGAGGCCCGGCTGAGGATCAGTCGGGCCTCTTTTTTTTAGAGGTACCTTTTCCCTATTGCTTGACGGTCCAGTCCGCCAAACCCATCCACCAGGCATCCGGCCGGATCCCGACTGGCTCAATCCGTTTCGACGCGCCGTGAACATTGCGCAGCTCGTAGATCCAGATCGCCGGCGCATCCTCGACCAGGATGCGATAAGCCCGACGATATAGCGCCGCGCTGCGCGAAGGATTCATCTCCCTGGTCGCGCTATCGAGAACAGCGTCGAAGGCCGGATTCCGGTATGACGTCTCGTTGTAGCCACCCTTCTTGATCTCGGAGCTGGCCCACTCTTCTCGAAGGGACGACGGAGTTGGATCGATGTGCCAGCCGTTGAGAAGCGCTTCGAATTTCCTGTCTTCCATGCGGCCGCCAAAGGTGTTCAGCTCCAGCGCATCGAGGTTCACTTTAGCGCCGGCTTTTTTCCACTGATCCTGCAGCAACACCGCGATCTTCATCCGGCTATTGCTGGACGTCGGCACCATCAATGAAAACGCCAGCGGCGTTTTGCCTCGGCTTCGATACCCATCGGCGCCCTTTTGCCAGCCGAGTGAGTCGAGGAGGCGCGACGCGCCGGCCGGATCGTACGGTAGCCCGAGCGTAGTATCGGATGTGGCGAGAATTCGCGTTGCCGGTCCGTGCGACACCAGACCCATCGTATCGAAGACATTTCGTACGATCGCCTGGCGGTCGACCGCCATCGCCAACGCCCGCCTCGTTTCCCGATCGCCAAAAACCGGACTCGGTCCCGTGTTTGCCGCGTTGCGCAAGTTGAACGCGACGTAGCCGTAATCGAGACTGCCCGGACTCACGATCAGGTTCGCTCCTTTGGCCTTGACCTGGGGAACGAGCTCCGCACGCACGACGTCGAGAAAGTCGGCAGTGCCGTCGAGAAAGCGCAGCGAAGCCGCGTGGTAGTCGGGCGAAATCAGCCAGATCGCACGATCGGCTTTCGGTCTTCCCCGGTAGTTGGTCGAATCGGCCTGGAGCACGATTCGCGCGCCCGGCTCCCAACTGGAGAATTTGAATCGCCCGCTTCCGACTGGCGCCCGCGTAAACCCGCTCTCGCGCAGCGAGGCAGGGGCCGTCTTCGCCAGCAGGTGCTCGGGAAGGATGGCGATCGGACTGGCCGCCCTGAAAAACTCATCCGGCAGGCGTTGGTGAAACCACACTACCGCCGTCAACGAATCCGGGACGGTCACCGAGTCCACGTTATCGAGGTTGGAAGCGAGCGGTGATGCGAGGCTCGTGTCTTTGACCAGTCGGAAAGTGAAGCGAACGTCTGACCCACCTACAGGTGTGCCATCGTGCCACTTGGCGTCCGGATTGATGTGAAACGCGACGAAAGATGAATCAGGACTCCAGCGCCACCTGTCCGCGAGGCGTGGCGTGAATCCGGCGTCACCCACCGTGTTCAGCGCCGGTCCGATGTCGGCGAGGTTGTCAAAAATCTGGTCGCCGATCTGCTTTCCGAGCACCGAGATCGTGAGCGGCGGGAAGAGGACGTCGGCATCCGCAGCGGAAGACATCACGATAGTTCCACCTACGCGTCGGTCGCTCGAGCACGCGGTGATCAACAGGACCGAGAGCGTGATCGAGTAAAGGCGACTGCCGAGCGTCATCCAGTGTTTCCTATGGCGAAGGTTGCGAGCCCTTGCGGAGTGCGGTACTCCGAAGCGTTGGCGGTGGCGGCCCAGTCGAGGAATATCTCCAGCAGATGGGGGTCGAATTGTCCCCTCGACTCCCTCATTACCTGGGCGGCGCGGCTGTGCGGCAGACTATCCCGATAGGACCGAGCCGTCGTCAGCGCATCGTACACGTCGGCGACGCAGAGGATGCGCGCCGCGACTGGAATGTCCTCACCCTTGAGACCGTCGGGATAGCCCTGCCCATCCCAACGCTCGTGGTGATTGCGAATAATGGATCGCACATCCCCGGGGAAATCGATGTCGGCGACGAGCTCGAGGCCGGCCTCGGGGTGACGCTTCATTATCGCCCATTCTTCGTCGGAGAGATTGCCCGCTTTGTTCAAAACCTCCGTCGGCACGATGATCTTGCCGATGTCGTGCAGGAGCGCACCCAACCGGAACCAGAACAGCGAGCGGGAATCCATTCCCGTGCTGTCCGCCAGCACGCACGCGAAAAAAGCCACTCGCTGGCAGTGGCCCTGAGTGTAGTGATCCTTGCTCTCGATCGAATCGCCCCAGTGGTGCGCCATCTCCAGGAAGCGCGCCTCGAGCGCAGAGTTGCGTCGCTCCACCTGCGCTACTCGGTGCTGCGCCTTGAGCCTGGAATACAGCGAGTGCGACTCATTGAGGTGAGCCAGCATGTCGCGATGACGCTTCTGCGTCCAATAGAGCTCGGCCAGCTGCTCCGTCACGTCGGCCTTGAGCAGCAGGTCTTCAGCTTCCGCCGCGCATTCTGACGCCCTTCCGAGGTACTCCGCGGCTCTCATGTAATCGCCGCGCTCTCTGGCGATCACACCGACGTGGCGGAAAACCTCTCCGCGCCAGGACGGCGCGATCTCGCCGGCGAGAGCGAGCAGTGGCTCGACTCTCTCCTGCGCTTCGTCGAACCGCTCTGTCATTATGCAGAGCTGCACCTGGTTGAGCGCGACGTTCAGCTGGTTGGTGTGGTCACGCTCTTCACCGAAGGTCTGCTGGGCCTCGGCGTACGCCGATGCCGCGCGATCCAGCTCTCCAAGATCGCTATAAGCAAGCCCGATGTTGTTGAGGACCTGCGCGGCCTGATCGCGCATTCCCAGCGCCCGGTAGCCAGCCAGACTCAAGTGGAATGCTTCGAGAGCGCGGCGCACGTCGCCCCGGATGCTGGCAACGGTTCCGAGATTCTGATCGATCATCGCCAGGGCTTCGGCATCCCGGATGGACTGCGCGGTTATCCGAGCTTCCATGTACATCGACTCGGCCCGGTCCAGATCTCCGCCCGTCTGATGGACGATGGCAACGACGTTCAGTGCTTGCGCGATCGCGGACGCCGAGCCCGCCTGTGTTGCCGCGGCGACGGCCGCCTCCAGCACGTCGATGGCGGCCCCGCGGTTTCCCTGCTCCAGGTAGGCCCTGCCCAACCAGCGCAGCGCGGACAGACGATCCTGCGGATCGGCGGACGAATGTCTGACCAGACTTTCGTAGCCGGCGGCGGCGTCGTTCCAGCGGCCTTCCCTCTCGGCCCGCTTCGCCTCTTCTACGAGTGCTTTGACTGCTTGCGTTTCCACCTCGCCGCAGCGAGAAGTGGAACGCCGGGTCATGAGGAAGCTAGGATTGTGCGCCGTGACGAGCCGTCGTCGCGCAGTTTTCTGGTGAGCGTCGGACGGGAGATCCCCAGAATGCGCGCGGCAGCGCTCAGATTGCCCCCGGTCAGCCCGATGGTCGTGTGGATCGCCTCGTCCACTATCGCCTGAAGCGACTTGCCCTCGGCAGGGATGCGAATCACGCCTCCGGCCGGGGTCTCGACCAGCGGGATGTAGGAGCGCCGCTGCAGAGACAGGTGGTGCGGCTGAATGACATCACCCGTGCATACGACTACCGCGCGCTCGATCACGTTCTTGAGCTCGCGGATGTTGCCGGGCCAGCGGTGTCTTTCCAGTGCGCTGATGGAATCCTGTCCCAAGTGCAGATTCTCCCTGCCCTCGCTCTCGGCATGCCGCTTCACGAAGTAATTCGCCAGGATGGGTATGTCACCCTCGCGCTCGCGAAGAGCCGGGAGCTCGAGCCGTGCGACGTTCAACCGATAGAAGAGGTCAGCCCGAAAACGATTGTCGGCTACGGCCGCCTCCAGGGACGAGTTTGTCCCTGCAACGATCCGGGCGTCAAGAGCGCGTTCTTCAGACCCTCCCAGACGGCGGAAACGTCTGTCTTCTACCACCCGCAGGAGCTTCGCCTGCAGCTTGAGGGGCAGCTCAGCAACTTCGTCGAGAAACACGGTGCCGGCTCCGGCGACCTCGAAGAGGCCACGCTTCAGGGAGCGGGCGTCGGTAAATGCGCCCGGCTCGTGCCCGAACAGCTCGCTCTCCAGGAGGGTCTCGGGAATGGCAGCGCAGTTGATCGCTACGAAGGGCTCGGCAGCCCGGGCGCTGGCGGCGTGGATCCCACGAGCGAAGAGCTCTTTGCCGGTGCCCGTCTCTCCCACCAGCAAAACCGTAACGCTGCGGCTCGCTGCTACCTGAGTCGCTAAGGCGATGACTTCGCGGACGGCTGCGCTCTCACCGATTACGTGAGCGTCCCAGCGGTCCGCCGACGCGAGCTGCGATCGGGCTGAAATAATCCACCGTCCCATTCTCGCGCGGAGCTCAGTCCATCCGCGCGCGGAATTCTAAGTTTGACAGAGCGTACACTACGCCCCGAATGTGCTTCCAGGGCTTACCTAGCAGACGAAGAGACGGGGAGCCAAGTCACCCGATTTTCAGCACTTACGCGTTGTTGTGGGCGCCGAGAAGGGTTGGCCCTGACTGGCCGGGTTTAGACGGGCAGCGAAGCGATAAGCGCGTTTATCTCGGCAGCCTCGTACTGGGCTCCGACACCCTCGAACGACTCGGCAGCTTCGCGCCAGGCGAGGCGGGCATCAGCGGAGTTTCCGAGCGCCCGTGAGGTCTGTCCGAATTCGCGGAGCATCTCAGCCTGCAGCAGCCGGTCTTCGATGCCTTCGGCCTCGAAAATTCCGATGCGGAGCGTGGCGATGCTGGCGTCGAAAGCGCCTCGCTCGCGCTCGATGCGCGCGCGGCACTTCAGTGCTTCGGCGATGGTAAGGTGGTCACCCCGAGCACGGGCCGCCTCGAGGGAAGCGGCGCACGCCCTTTCGGCCTCCTCGAGCTTGCCGCTGACAACCCATACCTGGGCCAGGTTCAGCGTGACGATACTTTCGATCAGGGTGTCGTTTCGCGCTTTCGCGATGGACAACGCCCTTTGGAATGTCTCGATCGCACGCTGGTAGTGACCGAGCTTGGTGTAAAGCATTCCAAGATTATTGAGGACCCACGATGTCGCCTCTTCGTCGTTGGCTCGCTCGAACGCGCCGAGGCTGTTGGAGTAGCGCGCTTCGGCAGCGACGAAATTGCCGCGCATGTTCAGGAGAACGCCGCGGTTCTGCTCGATCATGCCAAGCAGACGCACGTCTCCCGCTTTGCCCGCGTAGTCGGCCGCCTGGCCGTAAAGCCGCTCGCTCTCGGCGAGATTCCCACGACGCTGCGCGATGATAGCGAGGCAGTTGTAGCCGTGAGCCTTGCAGCTGACCGAGCCGCTTCTCTCCGCCTGGATCAGGCTTTGAGTGTAGCAGCGGTACGCCGCCTCGGTTTCTCCCTGTTCGCGATGAACGGTTCCCTTCCACCGCAGCGCGTCGGCGAGCAGGGCAAGGTCCTGCTCGTGCTCGAGGGCCTCGATGGCATCGTCATAGAGACGGAGCGCACGTGACGTATCGCCACGACGCTCCGCATCGCGGGCCTGCTCGAGTAGGTGCCGCGATGGCTTCTGACCAGTCTTCGACGTCCAGGCAAGACTGCCGCTTTGGTCACTCCTGCGCTCGAGCATGATTACTTCAATACAACGAATTCAGAATTATTTCAACGACTATTCCAGGCCCGGTACAGAACCTTTACCGACCTGGCCTGCGCTTTCGGCTCCGTTGAGCCGGTCATTGTCACAACCCTCAACGCAGACCCAAGAGCCGGAGATCAGGATGTAGCGGGAATATGTAGCACCGACATTGGACGTCGGAGCGACGCGCTTCTGTGGGGTCGGGCTTGTGAGGCGAGTGGAGTCTCCGCACGCTAGACAAGCAACGGCGCTCACAGCCGCGAGGTACCGGAGATAACGGCGACCTGACATGTGAACCACCTATGGTTAGAGACTTAGGACGTTCCTAAGCTCATCCTTGGCATTAGGTGTGCCCTTTCATAACGCGTAATGGCACAACGACTTAGAGATTTGGTGCCCAATCACGCATCTATTTTGGTCTAACACAACTTTACGAAGCGAGACTATTCGTTCCCGGCTTTTGTTCGGGATTAGTCGGTGACGCTCGATGCGAAGATAGCCAGCCGCTGCGGGGTGGGTCTACCTGGGATGTCGGCCGTTTCCGCCCAATCGAGAAACGTCTCAAGCAGCTGCGGGTCGAACTGACCCGCAGATGATCGCATTATCTCAGCAGCTCGGGCGTGCGTCAAGCCGGGACGATAGGATCGGGTGGTCGTTAGCGCATCGTAAACATCGGCTACGCAGAGAATTCGTGCAGCAAACGGAATATCCTCGCCTTTGAGGCCGTCAGGGTAGCCGGTTCCGTCCCAGCGCTCGTGGTGGTTCCGAATGATGGCGCTGATGTCACCCGGAAAATCTATGTCCGCAACAAGCTCGAGTCCCGCCTCGGGGTGGCGTTTCATGATCGCCCACTCCTCGTCGGTGAGCTTGCCCGGTTTGTTAAGCACCTCAGTGGGGACGATGATTTTTCCGATGTCGTGCAGCAGCGCGCCAATGCGGAACCAGAACAGCGACCGGGAATTGAAGCCGGCGCTGTCGGCCAGGACGCAGGCGAAAAATGCAACGCGCTCACAGTGGCCCTGCGTGTAGCGATCCTTGCCTTCGATCGAATCGCCCCACTGCTTCGCCATCTCCAGGAAACGCGCTTCCAGGGCACCGTTCCTTTTCTCCACCTGCGCAACGCGATGCTGGGCCTTGAGCTGGGAATAAAGTGAGTGGGCCTCATTCAGATTCTGCAGCATGTCGCGATGACGTTTCTGGGCCCAGAAGACTTCCGCCAGCTGTTCCGAGACGTCCGCGCGGAGCAACAGATCACCGCTGTCGATCGCGTGGCGCTCCGCCTTCATCAGGTTGTCGGTCGCAACGACGAAATCGCCACGCTCGCGGGCGATGACGCCAAGGTGCCGGAAGACTTCGCCGCGCCACGGTGCCGAATCACTGCCTGAAACAGCAAGGAGCTTCTCGCACTGGACCAGCGCCTCATCGAAGCGCTTGCCCGCGATATAGAGCTGGACTTTGTTTACCGCGAGATCTAGCTGACGCGCATGGTCCCCTTCCTCCTCGAACGCCAGCGCCGCCTGATTGTACGCCGTCTCGGCATCACCGAGCTCGCCGAGCTCCATGTATGCGAGAGCGATGTTGTTCAGCACCTGCGCTTCGTGGTTGCGCATGGCGAGTGTCTGATAGCCGAGATGACTGAGGCGAAAGGCCTCGAGCGCCGCGCGCAGATCACCTCGAATCATTGCCACTGTTCCGAGGTTCTGATCGATCATTGCGATCAGGGCGCCATCACCGGCGAGCTCCGCTTTCGCTCGAGCGGCTTCATAAATCGCGGCGGCCTGATCGAGGTCGCCGCTCACCTGATAGACGATGCCGATGACATTGAGCGCCTGAGCCACAGCCGCATCGGAGCCGACGATGTCAGCCGACGTTACGGCGGCCTCGAGAACGTCGAGTGCGGCGCCGCGGTTGCCCTGCTCGAGATAGCCGCGACCCAGCCAGCGAAGAGCGGCCAATCGCGTGCTGGCGTTGGCGGCAGGATCTCTCACCAGCGCCTCATAGATCGCGCACGCATCCGCCCACCTTCCGTCGTGCTCGGCGTGCTTCGCGCGATCGATGCTCTCGCGGACGGTGGAAGACTCCACCGCTTTCAACTCGATTGTGGGCCGGCTTCTGCTCATGACGACGCGACGACGGGCCGGAGTCCCATGTCGCGCGATGTCGCGAATCAGAGGTCTCCAGCCAGCGTGAGGGAGACGAGGAAAAGTACTATAGAGCAACGCCGGCCGCGCGTCGTCGAGCGGCTGGCGATCACTGCCGGAAGGTCAGCTCGGCAGGTGGCGGAGCTCTGCCCTCACCTCGGACGCTTCCTGGTTGGCGCCGATGAACGTGTACGACTCTACGGCTTCGCGGAACGCGGACCGAGCCGCACCCGAGTTGCCGACCGCACGGGAGATTTCACCCAGCTCGCGCAGCATTTCCGCGTGGAGGAGCCGATCCTCGGCGCCTTCTGCCTCGTAGATGGCGATGCGGAGAGTGGCGATGCTCTTGTCGAGCGCTCCACGCTGACGCTCGATGGCAGCGCGGATCTTGAGCGACCCTGCCGCGGTGAGGTGGTCACCGCGCCGCTGCGCCTGGTCCAATGCCTCGGCGCAGCACTCGTCCGCCAGATCAAGCCGACCGTGGCCGAGCCAGACTTCGGCGAGGTTGAGCCTGATCACGTTCTCGACGACGGCGTCGTCGCGATTGATCGCTATGGCCAGGCCGCGCTCGAGATAATCGCGCGCTTCGTCGTAGTTTCTGACCTTGGTGTGAAGGATTCCGAGATTGTTGAGCACCCAGGACATTGGCTCCGCGTCGCACGCCATCTCGAAAGCACCAAGGCTATTGGAGTAGAAGGCAGCCGCCTGAGCGAAGTCACCGCGCATGCTCGCCAATACGCCGCGATTCTGCTCGATCATCCCGAGCAGTCTCGAGTCGCCGGCTCGCGTCGCCAGCGCGGCGGCCTCGGCGTAGAGACGTTCCGTCTCCTTCAAATCACATCGTCGCTGGGCGACCGTGCCGAGACAATTCAGAGCGTGGGCCTGAGCCGCTTCCGATCCGATGAGTCGCGCCTTGTCGAGACTCATGGTGTAGCACCGGAACGCCGCCTCGGTTTCTCCCTTCTCGCGCAGCAGCGTTCCCTTCCACCGCAAAACCTCTGGAATGAACGGGTCGAGGCTCTCAGCCGTGAACTCCGACAAAGCGTCGTCGTACAGGCTGAGCGCCTTCCCGTTTTCCTCTAACTGTTCCGCGTGGCGGGCCTTTTCGACCAGCTCACGTGCGCGTTCTACATTATCGGTCTTCTGCATGTAGTCCGCCCCGGTTATGGGTTTTCACTACTCGGTAGAGGCCTTGAACGGTATGTCGATCAGCCCGAGGCCAGCATGTACCGCGAGAAGTGATTGATCGTCCAGCTCGACGACTCAGGAAGCGTCGGGTTGGACGGTTTGAAAATGGTGAGCGTCGACTCGATTTCGAGAGCATTGAGAAGTTTGCCGAGGTCGAGCAGGTCGTCGGCAATGTACGCGCCGAAGAGCTGTCCCGAGAGCGGACGCCCGTAGATCTGGGTATCTCGCAGCAGCTGCGTCACGACGACGGGCTTCGCGAACCGAATCCCCGTCGGCTCCATCTTGTAGGCGACGTAGTTCGGGTCCGCCGTAATGGTGATCAGCGTCGAGCGACTGAGTGCGCCGGCCGGGAACGTGATCGCGAAATCCGTTTCCGGAATTACGAGCGTACCACCCCACTGGGTGACCACACCAGAAACCGAGTGGGAGACTCTCTCGTGGTTCGGACCCCAGGCGACCGGGTGTACTGTGATTCCGGTGGCATCGGCGACGAAGCCGACGACCTTGATCACCGGCTGGAGTAGACCGCCGACGAGTCCGGAGAGCAGACCGTCCTGCACCTGAGTGGGCGCCAGCGGCTTCGGCGATGTGGGTGAATCAGAGCATGAGAGCGCGGCTACAGCAGTGAAGACAAGTAGCGTAGAGCGGACGAATCTCGAGCGAATCATGGAAGGACCCGGTGGTGGTGAACCAGCGAAGAGTTGGAGGTTTGCGGGACTAGAGCTTCACTGCTATCAGCCTGACGCGAGCATGTATCGGGAGAAATGTCTGATGATCCAGACTTGCGCTTCCGGGAGGCCCGAGAGCGGGGAGAAAATCGTCTTGGAAGGCTCGATCTCGAGGACCGGAACCTTTCCACTGAGCTTGATGTTGTCGTCTGCGATGTATGCAGCGAACAGCTGGCTTCTAAGAGGCGATCCGTTTAACGAGGTTACGCCGAGAGACTGTGTGACGGTGACGTCTTTGAGGAACTGAGTGCCCGACGGCTCCATCTTGTAGGCGACGTATTTGTCATCCGCGGTGACCGTGATGGTGATTGCGCTGCGTACCGAGCCAGCGGGAAACTCCATCTTGAGGCCGGTCTGGGGAATCGAGATGACACCACCATCAGGACCTATGCTTTTCGAAACGCGGATTTCACTCTTATGATGCTTTGACCACCAGATCGCCCTGAGCTCGAGATTGGCGGTCGCTGCGCCGAGCACAGAGCCCAGATTGCCTGGTCCCGAGTTGTGAGAAGCTTCGACCGACGTCGGCGCCGAAAGGTCCGGCGCGAGAGGGTCGGCGCAGGACGCAAGAATTACGGCGCCGCTGAGGGCGGCGAAGAAACGCAAGAATTTTGTGGCAGGCATCGGGTCCGTCGGGGCTGAGGGTCTCGTCAGGACGGTCACCCTAAGGCAACCGCTATGCCCGATGCCAAGTCATTGTATACCAACGACTTAGGTTTTGGCCTAAGTCAAGCTCAACAATAACGGTGCAACGTTTCTTTACACCCGCATCTTTTCATTACAGGTGAGACCCCGGTTTCCTCAGCCAGCAGCGCCAGGCAGGGTCACAGCCGTTCAGTGGCATGGAGGGAGAGCGGACGAACGGCGATTACGGCAGCCGTCGAAGGTCCAGCAGCGAAGATGGCCAGCCGAGCAGTTTATTTCGCGGATATGGGTGGAGCGAAAACGGATTTCAAGCGTATATAGAGGAGACGTGCGGAGCGAAAATTTTTTAACACGCTCCTGTCGGCGAAATTCCGGAACTGGCGTGAAACCTGAAGCTGCCGCATCGTGTCATATAGTTACAACCTTTAGCCGTATCGTCACATGTCCAATGGATCACACAGAGCGCGGCTCCTAGTAGCCGCAACTACCGCCTTTGTCGGCGGTTTGATCATCGCATCCGGGCTGAACTGGACCAAGCTCGGATTTGCGCAAACCCGTCCAGCAGCGGCAGTCGTCCAGCCAATTGCCGAAGCGAGCAACGCGTTCGTCGCCATCGCGAACAACGTTACGCCGGCAGTTGTCTCGATCGAAGTTTTCAGCGCGCCACGCACGGGCAGCACCAGCTCGCGCGGCAGGACGCAGGTACCGCAGGGCGCTCCGCCGGGAATGGAAGACTTCTTCCGGCAATTCGATATCCCGCAACAGTCTCGTCCGATGCGCGGCCAGGGCTCCGGCTTCATCGTGACTTCGAGCGGATACATTCTCACCAACAATCACGTCGTCACCAACTCCGATCGTGAGACGATCGCCGACAAAGTGACGGTCAGAATGCTCGATCACCGGGTATTCACCGCCAAAGTCGTCGGCCACGACCGCACCACCGACGTCGCGGTGATCAAGATCGACGGCAACAACTTTCCGACGATCTCACTCGGCAACGATGCATCGACGAGGATCGGAGAGTGGGTGCTGGCGATCGGGAACCCGCTCGGGCTCGAGAACACCGTCACCGCCGGCATCATCAGCGCCAAGGGACGCAGTCTCGCCGAGCTGATGAATCCGAACGGAACCAACCAGTACGCCATCAGCGACCTGATTCAGACCGACGCCGCGATCAATCCCGGCAATTCGGGCGGTCCGCTGGTAAATGCCAGGGGTGAAGTGATCGGCATCAACAGCGCGATTGCCAGCCCGACGGGCTACAACGCCGGCTACGGCTTCGCGATTCCAATCACGCTCGCCAAGAGAGTGATGGACCAGATCATCGCCAACGGACGCGTGCGCGTTGCGGCGCTCGGCATCGGCATTGACGATGTCAGCCCCGAGGATGCTGCGGTCGCCGGCGTGAAGGACATTCGCGGCGTGCTCGTCCGGAATTTCCCAACCGACGACACTCCCGCGAAGCAGGCAGGTCTGCAGCCGGGCGACGTGATCATCACGGCGGATGGACAGCCGGTTGATCGGGTCAGCACTCTGCAGCGGATCGTTCGCAACCACAATCCCGGCGAGACGATCGATGTCGAGGCCATGCGGTACGGACAGCGCAAGAATTTCCGCGTTCGCCTGATGGAAGCGCCAACCGACCAGGAAGTCGCCAGTGGCACGAGTCCGGCCCCGGCAAGCGGTGGCGGTGTGCTTCACCCGGCGTTGGGTATCTCAGTGGCGCCGGTCAGTCCGGAGATCGCCGCCCAGGCGCGGGTGACCACGCCGGTTCGTGGCGTAATGGTTTCCGACGTCACCCCGGGTGGACCTGCCGACGACAAGCTGGCGCGCAACGATGTCATCACCGAGGTGTTGTTTCCGGCACCGCGGCGCGCGATCAGCACGCCGTCCGATTTGCAGCAAGTGCTGAATCGGCTGAAGGTCGGGGATTACGTCAGCCTGAGCGTTTACTCACTGGCGGATCCGAAGCACCAGCCGCGGATCGTCAACATTCAGGTTGGCCGATAGCGTTTTTCGGATTGAGCTCGAAAGCCCCCGCGAGATTCGCGGGGGCTTTTTTTTAGCCAACGGTCAATGGGATTTTCGCGTTTCCGGAAAGCGCACGGGTTAGTATTTTGGAAGCGACGCGGAAGTGGCGGAATTGGTAGACGCGCTGGACTTAGGATCCAGTGGAGCAATCCGTGGGGGTTCGAGTCCCCCCTTTCGCACGTCGATATTACAGTTGGGCGGACAGCGACTATCAACGTGAGGCTCACGCAGCAGCCGGCGGAGCCATGAATGGAGAGGTTATGAAACGCAAAAACGAGATTCCCGATTTCTCGAAGAAGCGAAAAGACGTCAAGCCGGCTCACGGGGTCCCCGACGCCACCAAGCCGCTGCCGCAGCATCCGCCGGCACCGCCGCCGGTCCGCGCGTCAAAACCACCTGCGACAACGATGAAATCAGGGCGACGCGGATCATGAGAACTGGTCGCGCGCGGGCTGCAGCGCGCGACCTCTCTCGGGGTAAATCCTGAGTCGTCATCGATTGAGAAAAAATCCCGTCACGAAGTCGAAACAAGTGTTGCGATAAGGCCTCCCAAATCTTAGGATTCGCGGTCGATTTTCCCGCGCATCGCTCGCCGACAATCGTCGGCGATACCCATTCAAGATTTGGAGCTCCGATGGCCCGCCCTTACTCGCTGAGAGTCCTGGCAACTTTTGCCGTTCTAGGCGCCGCATTCGCCGCTTGTTCGAGAGACGCGGTGCTGACCGCGCCGAAGACTTTACCAGGCGGCGCTTTCGATTTCAGCGCCGAGGCCGTAGCCGGACCGGTCGTTATCAGCCAGGTGTACGGCGGCGGCGGGAACTCAGGCGCCACTCTGACCAACGATTTCATCGAGATCCACAACAATGGGTCGCTCGACGTATCGGTCGAGGGCTGGTCGGTTCAGTACGCGAGTGCGGGCGGAGTAAGCTGGCAGGTCACTCCGATTCACGGGTCGATCGCGGCCGGACAATATCTGCTCGTTCAGGAGTCGAAGGGTGCCGGCGGGACGGTGGAGCTGCCGACTCCGGATGACACCGGCACCGTTGCGATGAGCGCGACAGCCGGGAAAGTGGCGCTGGTCAAAGCCACGACCCCGCTGACCTGCGGCACCGCCGCTCTCCCCTGCACCGGCGCCAATATCGCCGACTTCGTCGGTTTTGGCGGAGCCGCGTACTTCGAAGGGACCGGACCGACTCCGGTTCTCACGAACACGACCGCGGCACTCAGAAAATCGAGTGGCTGCACCGACACCGACAACAACAACGCCGATTTCACGGTCGGAGCGCCAGCGCCTCGCAACACCAATTCTGCTCCCGTGACATGCGGCGAAGCCGCACCCAGAGTAACCGGAACGACTCCAACCGCAGGTGGCATACTCGGAGATCCAGCGACGATCTCGATCGCGTTCAGCGAGGCCGTGAACGTCGCCGGCAGCTGGTACAAAATCTCCTGCGCCGTGACCGGCGAGCACACGGCCCTCGTCAGCGGCGGCCCTCAGACCTTCACGCTGTCCGGCCTCGGCGATTTCGCTCCCGCCGAATCATGCACTGGAACTGTTTTCGCGGCCTCGGTTACCGACCAGGATTCCGACGACCCACCCGACAACCCGACCGCCGACTTCACGTGGACGTTCACGACAGAACCGCTGGCGCAGCCGCTGCCCGAAACGCGCTTCTCCGAGATTCACTATGACAACGGTGGCGACGACGTAAGCGAGCAGATCGAGATCGAAGGACCGGCTAACACGGACCTGACCGGGTGGAGCATCGTTCTCTACAACGGTGGCAACGGCCAGGCGTACGACACGAAGGCGCTGAGCGGACTCATTCCCGCCACGTGTGGCGCTCGGGGCGTCGTCGTGGTGCCGTTCGCGACGATCCAGAACGGAAGTCCGGATGGCTTCGCGCTCGTTCACAACGCCCAGGTGGTCCAATTCCTCTCGTATGAAGGAACTTTCAGCGCTGTCGATGGCCCCGCGGCCGGCACTGCGTCAACAGACATCAAGGTTGAAGAGCCAACGAGCTCCTCGGCGATTTCGTCGCTGCAGCTGAATTCGACGACAGGAAAATGGTTCGGACCTTCGCGGCGCACGTTCGGCCGCTGCAACAAGGACGGTCCGCCGCCGTTCGACATGACCTTCAGCGGCCGCCTGCCGATCAACGATCCACCGCTGCCAGTCGGGTTCGAAGACCAGCTCTTCGCCACGATGGTCGACCTCACGGGCACAACCGTCACGACCACTTTCACCTGGACATCCGACACGCCGGCGCTGGCGACGATCGATCAGAACGGAGTGATGCACAGCCTGGCAGCCGGGCAGGCAGTTTTCCGCGCCACGGCGTCCAATGGCACGACGGCGACTTACTCGCTGCCGACGGCGGTCGCCACTCTGGGCGGCACGGCGGACTACGCCGGCAATGCGGAGTTCGGCATCCCGAAGGATGGAGACGCGAGTGACGACTTCATCATCACGCGTGACCAGTACACGATCTCCTACAATCAGAATCGCAACACGCCAAACTGGGTCAGCTACGAGTTCGATGCGTCGCACTTCCAGGCTCCGGGCGGCGACAACATCGACCGCTGCGATTGCTTCACGCACGATCCTGCGCTGCCGGCGAGCTTCACGCACCTGACAACGGCCGACTACACCGGGGCCGGTGCGTTTGCCGGCTACGGAATCGATCGCGGTCATATGGCGCGCTCCTTCGATTTCACCTCGGGCACCCTCGACAACGCCCGGTCGTATTACCTGTCCAACATCATCCCGCAGGCCGCGGCGGTGAATCAGGGACCGTGGAAGATTCTCGAGGACACCCTCGGCAATCTGGCGCGCTTCGATGACAAGGAGGTGTACATCATCGACGGCGTCGCCGGCGACAAGGGCACGGTGAAGGGGGAGGGCAAGATCGTGATGCCGGCCTACGTCTGGAAGGTCGCACTCGTCCTGCCGCGCAACCATCGCCTGTCGGACGTTCAGGATTTCAGGGACATCGACGATGTGATCGCCGTCATCATGCCGAACGACCCAACGGTCAACTCGGATTGGAAGACCTACAAGACCACTGTCGATGAAGTAGAGCGGGTGAGCGGCTACGACCTGCTTTCGCTGCTTCCCGATAAACTGGAAAGCGCGGTCGAGAACAACGACATCTTCGCGGCAAAGGCTCTCGATCAGGCGGCTGTCATGGCACGGACTCTGGCGAGCGGCGTTGCGCTGAACGCCGGCGAGACAAACGCACTGCTCTCCAAGATCGACGCGGCTCAGAAGCAGCTGGCAATCGGCAATGCAACTCCTGCCGCGAATCAGCTGGGAGCGCTGTTGAAC
>Ga0070693_100000149_pt1 | contig 32007 bp, 23 predicted proteins | sample KBSK1103metaG_FD_65472 | JGI IMG/M metagenome (GOLD analysis project Ga0070693, IMG submission 65472) | Corn, switchgrass and miscanthus rhizosphere microbial communities from Kellogg Biological Station, Michigan, USA - KBS K1-10-3 metaG | ecosystem: Host-associated > Plants > Roots >...
TCTCTCGGCGGAGTCGAAGTGTGCCGTTTGCAACGCACAAAAGGAGCGTGTGATGCGAAGAGTTTTGATGGCTGCGATGGTGTGCTTGCTCGGCTCGCTTGTGGCGTCCGCCGCTCCACCTCCGAAAGTAGTCTATGTGCGCTGCGGAAAGCTGATCTACGACGCCGAAAAACCGCCGATCGCGCAAGCAGTGGTGGTCATAACGGACGGAAAAGTGACCGCCGTCGGCAAAGATATTCCGGCGCCCGCGGGAGCGGAGCAAATCGATCTTTCGAGTTACACCGTTACGCCTGGATTCGTGGATGCGCACATCCACATCTGGTCCGGGCCATTCGGGCAGGCCGTTTCGGAGCCGCTAGCCGCGCTGCGTGGAAGCAAAGCGATGAGCTACGCGCTTTCTTCCGGCGTAGTAGGCGCGCGCGTTCTCGCCACGCAGGGCTTCATTGACGTTGCTCTAAAAGATGCGATTGAGGATGGCACCATTCCCGGGCCGCATCTGGTTCCCGCCGCGCACGCGATTACCATCCCTGGCGGCCATGGCGACTTCTTTCCGGCGCCTCCTTATATGCCGATGGAAGATTTCTATACGCCGATGCACGGATTCATCAATTCGCCCGCCGATGCTGAAAAAGCCGTTCACCTGCAAATCAAGTATGGCGCACGCGTGATAAAAGTTCTGGCTTCGGGTGGAGTGCTTTCGCCGCTCGATTCGCCGACCTCGGAGCAGGTTTCGCTGGAGGAACTGCGCGCGATCGTCCAGGAGGCGCACATGGGTCACGTCAAAGTGGCGGCGCATGCCGAGAACATACGCAGCATTCGCTCGTCTCTGGAAGCCGGTGTCGACTCCCTCGAGCATGGATCGGAGCTCGATCAAGCGGCGGCCGACTTCATGAAGAGCCACAACATCGTGATGGTTCCCACTGTGTTTGTGGTGGATGAAAGCGTGGCCAACGGCCAGAAAATGCACTTCCCCGAATATGTGATCACGAAGATTACTGCGCTGGCGAAAACGCATTTTCCAAGCTTCCAGCTCGCGTTACACACGGGCGTGACGATTGCGGCCGGTTCGGACCATTCCTACGCGCCCGGAACTGGAACAGTGCGCGACGAGATGATCACGGAAGTGAAGTACGGCATGACTCCGCAGCAGGCGCTCGTTTCCGGGACAAAAACCAGCGCGGCCTTGCTTGGCCTCGAGCAGCTCGGAACCATTGAAGCCGGCAAGGAAGGCGATCTTGTAGCCGTCGAAGGCGATCCGCTGAGTGACATTCATGCGCTGGAAAAAGTGCGCGCCGTCCTTTTCCAAGGCAGATCCGTGACGCCAGCCAACCGGCAGTAGGAGAGCGGGCAAAAGTCCATCCGGGCCAGCACGGGAGAGGCGATTTGCCTGCCTTATAAATGAGGAACAGCGGTCGCTACGACGTATTGCGTCGAGGAGCAAGCGGCGGTAAGCTTTGTGAGGAACAAGAATTCGAAGGCGATGGAGTTCGCCTAAAATGGGCCGATGGACATAGTCGGCTCTGATGACTCCTGGCAGCCACGTGGCTCCAGGAGTTTTTTGTTTCACGCCGCCATGGCTGCCGGATCGGAGCTATTTTGCGCATTCTACTAATCGCGATCTTTGGGGCAGTGGGCACGCTAGCGCGCTACGGACTGCAAGGCATCGTCCAAGTTCGCGCGGGTGGCGCGTTTCCCTACGGCACTCTGCTGATTAATCTGACAGGCTGCTTTCTACTGGCCTTGATCGGCCAGTTCACTTTGAACCGCATGCTCATCTCGCCGGTCTGGCGCGTGGCGATCACCGTCGGCTTTTTCGGAGGCTACACCACGTTTTCCAGCTTCGGCTGGGAGACGGCCAAGATGCTGGAAGATGGCGAGTGGCTGCGCGCAACAACGTACGTGGCCGCCAGTGTATTTGTGGGCTTGTTCTTATCGATGGCGGGGATTCGGCTGGCGAACCGCTTTTAGGAGCCGCGATGACACACGAAAAATTCGAAGGCGAGCGGACGCTGATGCGCATCCATATCGGCGAGTCGGACAAATGGCACAGCAAGCCGCTGCACGAAGCGATTGTTGAAATGCTTCGAAAAGACGGCTTTTCCGGCGCGACCGTCCTGCGAGGCGTCGGCGGCTACGGAGGCTCGAGCGTCTACCACACGGACAAAATTCTCCGGTTATCGCAGGATCTTCCCATCATTGTCGAAGTGATCGAATCGACGGAGCGAATCGAGACGATTCTTCCGCGGCTGGATGAGATGGTGGAGGGCGGACTGATCACGCTAGAAAAGGTACGGGTCATTCTGTATCGAGCCGCCAAGAAATGAGCGAAGACAAGTGAACTACGATTCCCACCGAGACGGACCGCAGCATCTCTTGAACATAGAATATTTTCTGGCTGAATTGAGGGCTCTCGACGGTGAACTCTCCTTCCATGCCGGATGAATCGCAAAACAAGTCCTGGCTGAATCGGACCGTCCTGGGCATCGGGCTCACGAGCCTTTTCAGCGACTGGAGCCACGAAACCGCAACGGCAATACTGCCCGCATTTCTTGCCGCCATTGGAGCGGGCCCTGCCTGGCTCGGCATAATCGAGGGCATTTCCGATGGCCTCTCGAGTTTCACGAAGCTTGCCGCCGGCCACTTCACGGACCAATTGAAGCATCGCAAGCCGCTCGCCGTGTTCGGCTACCTTGTTACAGCGCTCGCGACCGCTTCTTTCGCGTTTGCAACGCACGCGTATCACCTCCTGATCGGCCGCGCGGTGGCCTGGCTTGGCCGGGGCGTCCGTTCGCCGGTCAGAAAGGCGCTGCTTGCCGCGGATGTTTCGCCGAGTGCTTATGGGCGTGCTTTCGGCCTCGAGCGATTGATGGATACTCTCGGAGCCATCGCCGGGCCGCTAACAGCGCTTTGGCTGCTGGAAAAAACTGGCCATAACTATCAGAAGATTTTTTTGTGGACGCTGCTTCCCGGTCTAATTGCCGTCGCGGCTTTCTGGCTCTTGGTGCGGGAACGTCCCATCGCATCGAAACCGAAGCGTTCCTTCTTGACCGGCATTCGCGATCTGCCCTCTCCTTTTCGGCGATTTCTGTTCGGCGTTGGCGTCTTTGGCGCAGGTGATTTTTCTCATTCGCTGCTCATCCTCTATGCTTCGCGGATGCTCGCACCGCGGTTCGGGGTGGCGCGCGCGGCCAGCATCGCCGTGGTGCTCTATACCGTGCATAACGTCTTTTACGCCGGCTCCGCGTACGCAAGCGGCTGGCTAAGCGACCACGTTCCACAACGCAAAATTGTTCTCTCGGGCGGCTACGCTTTGGCCGGAGTCACGGCGATTTTGCTCTGCACGGGCACACACTCCTTGTGGCTGCTCGGCGTGATTTTTGTTCTGGCAGGGCTTTACGTCGGTACGGAGGAAGCTCTTGAAGATTCCGTCGCGGCCGAGCTTGTGCCGAGAGAGCAGCACGGCATGGCTTTCGGCACACTGGCCGCAGTCAACGCGGTTGGTGATTTCTTGTCGAGCCTTTTGGTGGGGACTCTGTGGAGTGCGATTTCCGTGCAAGCCGCTTTCGCCACGTCTACCGTTCTATTTTTCGCGGGCGCACTTCTAATTCTTCGCCCAGCCGCTAGTCGGATCTCTAGCGCGAAGGAGTGAACGCACGCCATCTACTCGGGCGGAGGCATCGGCTCCGGCCATTGCGTGACGCCAATCCTGCCGTCGGGTGCTAGTTCAATCGCCGGAGCATAAAGCCCGAGAAACTTGCGCCGCCACCACAATCCGTGCTCCCTTTTTTCCGCCATGGACGTAAACCAGTATTGCCAGAGGACTGCGCGAACTTGCCGCGGCGGTCCTTGCGGGAAGGGATTGGCAGCGAAGAGCGCGAGCACGTCCGCGTTTTTCGAAAGCAGCCGCCTTTCGGTGCGCAAGACGAGCGGATTGTCGCGCCACTCGCCGAGCGACGCGAACCACAAGTTCCAATCGAATCGCGGCTGGTAAGGTGCGTAGATGCGCGGCGCTTTGTCCAGCTCCTGCGGTTTGTGACGGAAGGGATACGCGACCCAGGTTTGGCCGTCGTTCGAGCCCTGGAATTCGATTTCGTAACGGTTGCGCGTCATCACCGCGAACAGTCCGTACCGGTTGGCGATTCGAAACGGATCGAGCAGGGCTACCGGTGAAGTGGGGAATGGCGCTGGCGTAACCATCCAGATCATCTGGACAGTGGTTGCGTAGAAAACCCACACGAGCATGACCGCTGCCGCCGACACACGCAGCGGGGCGAGCCATGAGCGGAGGTTGGCTGGCCAACCTCGTCGAGCCTCTTTCGTGGCCAAACCTTCGTCGCTGGATGAACTCGATGGCGTCACCAAGATCGAGAGCTGGTCACCGGACTGCGGCTCCGCCTCAACGGAAAGAACGGCCGCTGGAGGGAGGAGCGGTTTTGTCCATTTCGCGGGGAAAAATCGCATCAGAAAGCGGTCGTCCAGCAGCAGAAATCCCAGAATGAGGACCAAATAATTCAGAAACGTATAATTGGCCGTGAGAATGATGCCAATCTGCCAGGGCGTCACAACGAAAAAGAGCGCGATTCGAATGCGGCGAGGAAGAAACGCCGCCCAGATCAAGACCAGTTCGAGCGCAAGCGTGAAGAACGCCGTTGCGGCGTGAAACCAGTGCGGCAGGTGTTGCAGGTACCATCCGATCCACGTTGGCAGCGGTCCGTTCTGGTAATACTCGTCCATCGCCGTGAAGTTCCGCCATTCGATATCGCCACTCGCGATTTTTGCCACGCCGGATTCAAAATAAATGCGGAACCATTCCCAAAGGACCAGATAGAGCGCGGCTCGAACAGGCGGCCGCGTTTCACCCAAACGTGGCCGGAGTCCACCCGGCACAAGAAACAGTGAGAGGAATCCGGCCTCGAGCAACATGCCATCGGATTGGTACCCAGAGAAATCACCCGCCGCGCTGACAAAAGAAAGAAAGCAGACAAAGCAAATAACCAGCATTCCGCGAGGCCAAAAATTGAATACAAGCAACACTGCGGCGGCCATGCCCACCCAGCAAAGCACCATCAGCATGTGCGACCCGCTCGAAAACCACAAAACGCTGGGCGCGTACCAATAACGCGCGTAACCGACTTGGTCGGCGATATTTTTCAGATACTCGCGGGCGGGCAGAATCCCTTCAGGGCCGATGAGTCCGCGAATTTGAAATACGAGCGAGAAAAAAGCCGAGAAATAAATCGCGCCAAGCGCCCGCAGGAAAATCCAGCGCGGCAGTGAGCGGTTCGAAGGCCCGCTGTTTGAATCGAAGAGCCAGCGGATGACGGTCGAGGGTGTCCAATCCATAGACGCGGAACATTATACCGGGGGAGCGAGGCGGGCCGATTACGTCAGGGTCTGCTGCCGGCGCTTTTCCCGCCGTTCGAACGTTTGTCGACGTGCAAGGCGCAGGTTCCATCCTCGCAAAGTTCGCGATTCCAACGATAGCGATTGCGTGCGATCCAGCAGTAGAAACGTTGCGCAACAAAGTGAATGCCAGGCACGAGAAGCAGCCACGCGATTAACTTCCAACCCGGCAGCGCTAAACCAATGCGCGCCCAGGCATCCGCTCCAGAATAAACACGGCCACGCGGATCGACAGCCTGCATCAAACGCATCGCTTCATCGATATCGACTTGGGGAAATCGCGCTGGCACATTCGCGTCGCGCAGGTCTACCAGCTCGATGAATCCGTGCCGGTCCATTCGGCGTACACGCTCGACGCTTGAGCGGCACAGGTTGCACGCGCCATCGTACAGAACGGTAAGCTTGGCCACTCTGCTCCTTGCAGCTGCATTGCGGCAACCAAACAAGCATGCGTACCACATCGCGTCGCAACTTGATGCGACCACTGCCGATTTTATTCTAGCAAGCAATCTGCAGCAGCGACGGTTCGGTAATCGTCATAACTGGTCTCGTCTCGGCTAGAATTCTTCGAGATCCCAGGGAACAAAGTCTCATTTCTCTGTTGCGGCCGCAATCGCAGCGTGCTAGCCTTGGCGAACAAAAGGCGAATCGCAGGAGGGCCTTTCTATGTCCCATTCTCTGGCCGTGCGGGCTGCGACCTTTGGCTCGCTTGAGCCAGGCGCTGGTTCGTCGCTCACGCACGTGCGCGAAGTCCTCGACTCACTCGCTACTCGCGACGTCGACGGCGACGTGCTCACCGCCGTGCGCTACTTCCCCGCGCGAGAAGCGCAGTGGGCTCAATTTCCAGCATGGGTCCACGCGGAGCTCGTCACAGCTTACGGCGCCAAGGGTATTCGCCAGCTCTACACGCATCAAGCCAGCGCCGCCGAAGCTGTCCATGCCGGAAAGAACGTTGTGGTGGTTACTCCGACTGCTTCTGGAAAAACGCTTTGCTACAATCTGCCGATCCTGAATTCCATTCTCGAAAACCCTGACACTCGCGCACTGTATCTCTTCCCCACCAAAGCGCTGGCGCAGGATCAGTTGGCGGAACTTTACGACCTCAATCAGCGTCTGGATAACCGCTTCGGCGTCTTCACCTATGACGGCGACACGCCCGCCGACGCCCGCAGAGCCATCCGCGAAAAGGGGCACATGGTGCTCACGAATCCGGACATGCTGCACACCGGAATTCTGCCGCACCACACGCGATGGACCCGTCTTTTCGAAAACCTCCGCTACATCGTGATCGATGAGCTTCACACCTACCGCGGAGTTTTTGGAAGCCATCTATGCAATGTGCTTCGGCGGCTGCGTCGCATCGCGAATTTTTACGGCCGTGATCCACAATTCATTTGCTGCTCGGCGACCATCGCGAATCCTGGCGAACTGGCAGCCAGGTTGCTCGAAAACGAAGTGGAAGTACTCGACGGCAACGGCGCACCCGCCGGCGAGAAAACTTTCGTCTTTTACAATCCGCCGGTCGTGAATCGCGCGCTCGGCATTCGCCGCAGCTATATCAACGAGACTTCGCGAGTCGCGCAGGAATTCCTGAAGCACGACCTGCAGACCATGGTCTTCGCCAATTCGCGGCTACAGACTGAAGTTCTTCTCACCTATCTCCAACAGGCCAATCCTCAGCCACCGGGCAAGCAGGAAACCATTCGCGGTTATCGCGGCGGCTACTTGCCGAACGAACGCCGCGAGATCGAGCGCGGCTTGCGCGATGGCCGCATCCGAGGCGTGGTAACGACGAGCGCGCTGGAACTCGGTATCGACGTCGGCTCGCTGGACACCGTCGTCATGGCAGGCTACCCCGGCTCGATTGCCGGCACTTGGCAACGCGCCGGTCGCGCCGGCCGCCGCAGTGGAAGCTCCTGCGCGGTGATGGTTGCCTCTTCCTCGCCGCTCGATCAGTTTATTGTGCGCCATCCGGACTACTTCTTTGGCAACACGCCGGAGCACGCCTTCATTCAGCCGGACAATCTGGAGATTCTTATCAATCACCTGAAATGCGCCGCGTTCGAATTGCCTATCGCGCCCGGCGAGCGATTTGGGGAAGTCGACCTGCCGGATATTTGCGCGCGGCTTGCCGAGGCCGGTTTTCTGTATTTCGCCGGAGATCACTATCACTGGACGCAGGAAGCCTACCCCGCCGACACCATCAGCCTGCGCTCGATTACCAGCGACAATTTCATCATCATCGATGTAACCGGCTCACCCAACGTGATCGGCGAAGTGGATTTTACGAGCGCTTTGGTCTTCCTGCACGAAAAAGCCATCTACATTCACGGAGGGCAGCAATATCACGTCGAGCATCTCGATTTCAAAGAGCGCAAGGCTTATGTAAGACAGGTGGACGTTGATTATTACACCGACGCTGTTCGCTACACCCAGGTCCGCGTCCTCGAAGCCACCGAAACAGCCGCCGCGTCTGCTGCTTCCGCAAATTCGCGTTCGCACGGGGATGTTCTCGTCCGCTCACAAGTTGTCGGCTTCAAGAAAATAAAATTTTTCACGAATGAAAACATCGGCGATGGAAAGCTCGAACTTCCCGAGAACGAAATGCACACGACATCTTATTGGATCACGCTGGAGAGGCCGCTGCTCGAATCTCTTCCTTACAGCGTGAGCGAGCGCCAAAGCGGAATGTTTGGACTGCTCCATGCTCTCGCGTCTGTCGCCACGCTTCTCCTTATGTGCGACGGTCGCGACCTCGGCACCGCCATCGGCGAGCGCCCCCCGGCACCTGAGGCAGGCGCCGAACTTGTAGGGACGCAGCACGCTGCTCCCGTGCACGGCCCCGGCGTGGGCGCGATGGATGATTTCACGCCTTCGCGTTTCAGAGACGCGTCTGCCTCGAACCTGAGAGAATTCTTCGAACCCAATCTTTATCTCTACGACTCCTACCCCGGCGGCATCGGCTTTTCGGAGCCGCTCTTCCGCGCGCACGGCCCGCTCATTCAAAAAACTCGCGAGCTGATTGCCGCGTGCGCCTGCGATCAAGGCTGCCCATCGTGCGTCGGCCCCTCCGGCGACCTTGCCGCGCGTGCCAAAGAAGCCGCTCTTACCATCCTCGACAGGCTCTGTAAGTAGATGTCCGCCTCCCTCGATAAATATTCGCGGCTCGCGGCGCTCCGGCCCGCGCGCTCTGCGCCGCCACGTCCCGCCGCTCTGCGTGCGCTCGATCAGGAAGATTCTCTCGCTCATCTTCTCGGCGCAGGCGTCGCAAGAAATCATTTCGGCGAGCATCTCGCGATTCGAAACTGGTTTTCCACGCCCGAATTTTGCGAGCCCTCCGCCGTCGCTCTCGAACTTCTCTCGCGCACACGCGATTCTTCTGTCACTCGCCGGACGCGCGTCGCTCTTGAAGATCCCTCCAGGTGGCTCTTTCTCGACACGGAAACCACTGGGCTCGCAGGCGGCACCGGCACCTATCCATTTCTTGTGGGCATTGCCTGGTGGGACGCGGGGGGGCTTCAAGTCGAACAGTTTTTCATGCGCGATTTTTCCGAAGAGCATTCTCTTCTTCATGAACTCGCCGCGCGCCTCGCGGAGCGCCCCGTTCTCGTCACCTTCAACGGTAAATCTTTCGACTGGCCGCTCCTCGAAAATCGCTTCACCATGACGCGCGCCATTTCCACGCCGAGACTCGCCGCGCATCTCGACCTTCTTCATCCTGCGCGCGCTCTTTGGAAACTTCGCCTCGGCTCCGTCCGCCTTATCGAGCTCGAGCGCCGCGTCCTCGATGCCACGCGTCTTGGATGGCATCGTGAAGACGACATCGCCTCTGCGCTCATTCCGCAGTATTACTTCGACTATCTTCGCGGCGGCTCTTCGGAACCGCTTGCCGGCGTAGCCCGCCACAATCAGATGGATTTGCGAGGGCTTGCCGCTCTCTTTGGCAAAATTAATTCTCTTCTTGCTTCGCAAGAAGAGGAGCGCGATGGAATCGACAGCCTCGATCTATTTGGCCTTTCGCGGTTCCTCGAACGGCGCGGCGATTCCCATCGGGCTCGGATCGCTTGCTCGCAAGCTCTCGAAGTGGGCCTGCCAGCCGAATTCCGTCCACGAGCCCGACGCGAGCTTGCGCTTCTCGCCAAACGCCGTGGCGACCACGCAGCCGCAGCCGCGCTTTGGCTCGAACTCGTCGTGGATCCGCAGGATGGTGTTCTGGCGTGTGAACAGCTTGCTATTCATTACGAGCGCCGAGCAAAGGATTCAGCTCGCGCCACGGAATTTGCTCGCCTCGGCTTGGCCAAGCTTCAGCGCATGCGCAGTAACTCGCGCGATCCGTACGCCGCAGCGCGCGCCGCGCGCCTTGCGGAAAAATTGTTGAGTCGAATCAACCGCCTGGAACACAAGCCAAGCTCGAAAAACCGGGCGGGCGCATGCCTGTCCGTATTTAACCGGTGTGTTAAATAATCAATTGACTTAACCTATTTAACCTCTTGGTGTCACGTTATGCCTTCAGGGCTGTGCCACAGGACTGGGTTCCTGCTTCTCCATGAAAACAATAGGGTTATTCGCCAAGTGTTCCGGACTGGCTTCCGTCACCTGGTACCCGGAAGCGAGGGCAGGCCAACCAATCATCCCATTGATGCCGTCAAACACAGCCCGGCTCGTGCCCTCCACCGAGAGGCACTCGGTCTTCACGCAGCGCAAAAATACTCCGCCTTCCGGCGTCTCAAAAGAAAAGAAATTGGCCTGGCCAGGGGCATTCACGTGCATCCCATACTTTTTTTGAAGCGCTTCCGAATACTCTCCCAAAAAACGCCCGGCGTGATCTTCGCTATCCAGCCGCAAGCGCGCCACCAAGATCAGCTTTTTCGTTTTTTTCTGCTCATATAGGATGTAATGGTCCCCCTCCCACGCGGCGGCCATGGGCTTGGCTCTCTCCTCATCGAGAAACTGCTTCAGAATTTCCTTCCAGCCGAATTCGCCCATGACATTTTCATCAATTTTCGCCCAGTCCGAGCCGATCAGTTTCTCGACCGAAGGTATCGTGACCGCAGCAGGAGCCCTTCCCAATTTGTAAAGAGCGGGATGCATGATTTGTTGGGTGGAGAGCGGCGGCTTCATGAAAACGGCCGACAGGCCGTTCCATCCCGCCGGCTTGAGGACCGCCGCCGAAAATGTCAATCCTGCAAAATAGGGAAAGGTCAGCGCATCCTTCAGAAACTGAGGCGCTTGTTGGAGCTTAGGAGTCTTCGACAAATCGCCGGCAAAAACGGAAGGATCAATTTCAGGCAAATCTTCAACTTTGCGCCCCGTTCCCTTTAACAGGTAATCGATCATTGCGGCCATGGCGCTGCCCTCGAGCACGGCTTCGCGGGCCAGCTCCGCGTCGTCGTTCGGCCGGACCGCTTTAACCCACGCCTCGATCTGAAAATGCTGGTCTTGCAGCGCGTGGGTCAGTTCATGAGCCATGACCATGCGCTGATCTTCCAGCGGGATCCAATCCGCAATGTAAAATTCCCTGGCTTTGGGGTCGTAGAGACCAGCGATCTGCTCGGTCAGCAAATCCACCATGAAGGTATCGAGATCGAATCCTTTGGGTATCAAGCCGAACGCTTGGGCGCTCTTCGTCTCTCCGTACCGCTCCGTCGGGTTTTTCTCGTCATCCATTTCGCGTATGACATAGGCGCGTATCTCATCCCGGGATCGCAATGTTTTCTTCAGCGGTGTGAGCAGCTTTAGCCCTGTAATCTCGCTGACTTCCTGGAGCACTTCATCCGCCGCAGCCGCAAACTCGGCATTTTCTGCTTTCGGCTGAGATATCGGGGGCGGCGCCGTCGCAGCTTGCTGCGCGCGGAGGGTCTCTCCACCCGAAAGCCACAAAGCGGTCAAAAAAAACGCACCGAGGAAGCCAGCGGCTCTTTTGGTCGGAAGAAACATAGTCTTTGCAGAATACCAGATAACGACAGAGGATGGCCGCAGCCAGAAGAGGGTGGTGCGGGGAAGGAACCTCGGACCTTCTCGAGTACAGGTTGCTGCTCCGTCCGAGCTAAGGCTTCAGGAGTTGCAGCCGGAGCCCCAAATTGGGACAAACGAAATGAGGATCGGGATGGACGTGGAGTCCTGAGTTTGGGCATGCAATTTTCTGTTGGGCCAAGTGAGAATAATTCATCCGAAGGAATCTACGGTTCGCTGTTCTGATTCCTTAACAGAATGATAACTCTGTTATACTCTGCGGTGTTAACTCCCTGCTTTTTCGAGGAATACATGCTGCCCGGACTTCGTCTACGGCAAGCCCGTGAACGACTTGGTTTTACCTATCGCGACGTCGAACGCGCCAGTTTTGAATTAGCGGCGCGACGCGGCCGTCCGGAATTGATTCTTCATATTAGCCGACTGGCGGATATAGAAAACCGCGGTGTAACCCCAGGACTTCACAAGCTTTACACGCTCGCCGTCGTTTACCATCTGAGTCCGCTCGAAATATTCCGGTGGTACGATGTTCCCATCGAAGACTGTTTCCCAGACGGCGGAGCCTTTCATGCGCCCCAAACGCATCTTGCCGCGCCACCCTTCTCTCTCAAAACTCCCTTGCGATTCGATCCGGCATTCGATCCAAAGCGAACGGAACTGCTATCCCGCATGGTCGAGCAGTGGGGCAGCCTCGAAGGGGTGCTTACGAATGGAAGTGCGCGCCATCGCTACGGTTACATAGGTTTGTCGGACCGGCGCATGGTGCCATTGCTGCGACCTGGCAGTGTGGTTCTCGTGGATGTCAGCGTGCGGCGCGTGGAAGACGACAATTGGGCCAACGAATACGACCGGCCCATGTATTTTGTCGAAGTTCGCGACGGCTACCGATGCGGATGGTTCCATCAGGATGGGGCCCGCCTGCTGATGCAGCCACATCCGCTTTCGCGCTGTGCGCCGGAGGGTTGGCACCTTCCAGAAGAAGCGGAAGTGGTCGGCCGTGTCGTAGGTATGGTTACCCGGCTGAATGAGCCTTGGAACATTCTTCCTGGAGAATCTCCAGCAGCGCGCGGAGATTCGAGCAGAAAAGTTCCTTGAGATAGCCGGGAGCGCGCTCCGGCATCAAGACCCGGTAGGCCTCCATTCGTTGCCAGTGCGCCAGGACAGGGCAGAGGCCACCTGGCATTCGTCCGAGACATTCCTTCAAGTCGATCTCCTGCCGCTCCAGGGGAGTCTCCAGGACGCGTTCGAAGATTTGTTCATGACAGAGCCGCAGCGCTTGCTGCATTGCCTCATCGGGATAAAGGGCAGCGAGTCCCGCATGCTCGTATCGTCCTGTCGAGAGATCGCGCAGAGAGGCCATGTAAGTTAGACGGCCAAACTCCCCTGAAATTCCAGCAAGAGTAGTCAGCGTGAAATCCTGAATGATCCGGCGGTTTTGCTGCAACTGGGAAATCATTTTCAACCCTTGCAGCGTTCTGTAGACGGAACGCTTTCTATCAATCCCACCAAGCGATCTGTTTCTTCTTCATGGTTGAGCCAGGAGGGGTTCATCCATGACGAAAAACATGTTAGTTCGGTTCGGTCTGCTTGTCTGCGCGATTTTGATCGTACTACCTGTTAACAGCTCGGTCAAACACTTATCCAGTAATCGCTCAGCCACGGTATCCGTAGCTGTTTTAAGCGGCTCACCCATTCCAATCCCGCCCCCGCCGGGACGGATTGCATAAAGGCAGAGAGTCTCCCGGCTCCGCAACCCGCCACGCAAAGAACGACGGGTTGCGGAGTATTTTTCTCAGAAGCTTCTAATCCAATATAACGTTTCCGCTCCCTCCACACACAGGGAAGCGTGCTAGGTAAAACTGTTCTCATTCCCGCGCTCTCGATCGCGCTCGGCGGGCCGGCACCCGTCAAGTTTGTAAATTCTGCAAAGCCTCGGCACCCAGTGGTGGTTACAGTACCAACTGTGTATCGCCGCCGATTGAGGTAATTTGTTTACCTGCCAGTTAAGACATGCTAGCATTCAACGGCAATGGGCAGCATGCCTCTCTACCTCCAATCGACCTGGGCCTGCAGCATCCTGGGCCAATTGATCGTGCTGGTTCTCTTGTTCTTGAAGGGGAATCTCCGGAGGGTGCCGCTTTTCACTGCCTACACAACACTTAATATTTGCCAAGCCGGATTCATCCTGCTCTTGTACGTTATTCCTAGGATTAGTTCCGCCACCTTTCTCACCCTCTCTTGGGCTTCCGAATTCGTTACACTCGTCGCGCAGGCTCTGGCCACGACTGAGATTCTACGCATAACTCTCAAACCGTACCCGGGCATTTGGGGACTCGGATGGCGCACGCTTGCTTCCACTTCGGTGCTCGTCGTGATTGTAGTGGCACTGACAAGTCGCGGCCATACTGCTGGGGAGCGGTTGTTCGAACTCAACCGCGGCTATCATCTCACTTTTGCGACCGCTGTTATCGTCTGCCTGCTCCTTGTTCGTTACTACTCTATTCGGGTTCCCACCGCATACAAAATGATTCTCGGTGGATTTTGTCTCAATTCCTGCGTTGAAGTTTTGATTTATACCTTTATTCAAGCCTTTTTTCGCAAGGACTTCGATCTCCATCAGGTGAGGTGGGAATTTCTGACTACGCTGTCGTTTGTAGTTGCCTTGGCCATTTGGGTGGTGGCTGTCAGGAAGCCCTTCCCCGCCGAGGATCGGCAAATTGCCTGGCTCTCGGATTCCGAATATCAGCGACTCTCTCCCGAAATCGATGAGCAATTGCGCCGGGTCAATGAAAAACTCCTGCGACTCTGGAAACTGGAGGCACGTCCAAATTGAATATCGCGCTCATGTTGTTGGCTGGTTTTGCGATACTCCTCTTGATTCTGCTCGTGGGCGTCCTGCGTGAACCTGAGAGGCACGGGAAGCCCGAAAACGACCTCGCCTTCCTGGAGGAATCAGGACGGAGTCACGCGACCTATCTTAGGCAAGTGCAGCAGGCGATGGCGGCGGAAGATTTCGACTTCCTTGCGGCCCGGGGCTCGCGCGAGTTGAGCAAGAGGACGCGAAAAGAGAGGAGGAAGATTGTGCTGGCGCATTTGTACTGCCTGCGCAATGATTTCCTCAAGTTGTGGCGTTTGGCGCGCGTTATTTCCACTATGTCGCCGAAAGTCGGCGTGGGACAAGAATTCGCCCGGCTGCGCCTGGGGCTGATTTTTTTCTTGCACTATGAACTGATCCGCATCAAATTCCGCTTCGGGTTTGCGCCGCTTCCCGAGTTAGGCTCACTGAGCGAGGTTGTGAGCAGGCTGGCGGTAAGATTGGAAACGGCGATGAGGGAACTTGGGGAACGGGCTGCCATGCCAGCAAAACTTGCTTCAACCCTGGACGGGCGCCGTTTGGACTCCCGCTAACACTCCATCCACCGCGGCAAGCAGGTCAGCCGCCTTAAACGGTTTCTGGAGAATTTGAGTCCCCTGGTGGGGTGCCTCGTGCGGAGACTTGCTCAGCGGGGCGGCTCCACGCATCCATATACAACGCTTCGTCAAACCTGGCCTGCGGGCAATGATCCAATCATGAAGAATATTGCGCCCCGCCGTGGCAGCGAGGTCCAGATCCGCGACAACCAAATCGAATTCTTTCTGCTCGAGAAGCGCCATTGCACCTGCTGCGCTCTTTGCAGTTTCCACTGCATGCTCCCGTCCAAGCAAAATGGCTCGGACCGCTTCCAACACTGAATCGTCCTCATCCACCAGCAAGATACGGGCTTCCCTCGCCTGCTCCATCGGCTGTAGCGAGTCGGAATTCTTTAGCGGCTTAACGGATTGGTGCGGCACTTCGATGGTGAACGACGCTCCCCGCGGAGGAACATTGCGCACGCGGATGGACCCACCGTGCTCGGTAATAATGCCGTAACAGATGCTGAGACCAAGTCCTGTGCCCTTGCCCACGGGTTTAGTCGTGTAGAAAGGATCGAAGACCTTCGATGCATCCTTTACGCCCGGGCCACTGTCTGTGAATTCGATTAACAGCCGGTCTCCATTGGCGCTCGTTCGCACCCAGAGATCTCCTTCGCTGGAGTGTTCCAGCATGGCGTCCACGGCATTGTTAACCATGTTCAAGAACACCTGCTGAAGCTGGTGAGGGTCCGCGGAGGTGGGAGGGAGGTCGGGAGCAAGCTCGAGGTGAACCCGAATATGATTCATGCGCAAGTCGTAGTCGCGGAGGGCAAGGGTTTCTTCCAAAATCATATTCAACTGCACCAGCACGCGCTCCGGTTTGTGCTGGCGGGCAAAGCTAAGCAGGTTTTGCACGATGCGGTGGGTTCGCTGCGCCTGTTTATAGAGCTTGTCGGAGTATTCAAGCCCTTGCGGCCCCATCTGTCCGCTGGAAGTGAGCAACTGGCTATACCCGAGAATTGCCGTGAGAGGGTTATTGAGCTCATGCGCCACGCCCGAAATTAATTGACCGACGGCGGCCATCTTTTCGCTATGCAAGAGCTGCTCTTGCGCACGGCGCAAATTTTCGTACGCCTGCCTAGCCTCTTCATAGAGCGTGCTACGCTCGATGGCGCTCGCAAGCTGGCTGCCGACAGCAATAAGCAGATTAACGTCCCCCGGTGAGAATTCCTTCGGCGTGCGGCTCCCGACCGTCAGGCCTCCAATAACGCGGTCCTTTGACCAAAGCACCACAACATAGGCCGACAGGAGCTCCTCTTTCCTCTGAGTCTCGCGAAATATGGCAGGCAGCGGCAGTCCCTGTACCGATAGAAAAGTCGCGTGCACAGCCTTGATGTGGTGCAGCAACTCCGGCTTGACAGCGACCGCGGGGAAATTCCTGGCGTACTCAGACCGGTGACCCACTGCCGCCACTCGCCGGATTTTCGACCCTTCCTCCTCAAAGAGGTAGAGCGCGCATGCATCGAGGCTGAACAACTCGGCCATTTGCCGCAGCGTGCGATGCAACGAATCAGCCAAGTCCATGGACTCCGTGAGTGTCTGACCTATAGAGTTCAATACCAGGAGCTCTCGATTTCGCCGCCGGACTTCCAGTTCCGCGCGCTTTCTTTCTGTAATATCCAGCAGAAAGCCCTGGTAGGCAGTGACAGCTCCGGCCGCGTCCTTGACCGCGATGGAGGACTCAATCACTGTCCGAATCTCGCCGTCCTTGCGCCTCATCTCGAACTCGAAGTCCGCCACGGAGCCGTGTTCCAGAAGCAGTTTCTTAAGCCGGTCGCGGTCCGCAGGATTCGCATACATCGTGCCCGGAATGTCCGCTCCCAGTAACTCGTCGCGGGTGTCATACCCCGTCATCCGCATCATGGCGATGTTGAAGTCCAGGAATCGCCCCTGAGGAGTAGAGATGAACACACCTTCCTGGACACTAGAAACAAGCGTGCGGTATTTTTCTTCAGCGCGCTTTCTTTCGGTGATGTCTTTCAGCACATGCACAGTCCCAAGCAAGTTTCCTGCGGGATCGGTGAAAGTGGAGTTAGAGGCAAGAAAGTAGCCTTGCAGCCAAGGGTCCGGATCATCTCCTTCCCCTGCGACGCCCTCGCAATACGGGCACTGTTTGTAAGAAATGTTCTTTCGCGCGAGCAGGTCAGTGACTCCACGCCCAACGAGCAGTTGCGAATCCCTGCCTAGCAGATGTCCCAATCGCAAGTTACAGCGAAGAATGCGTCCTTGGCGATCGTGAACCAGGATGGGGTCACCAATAGAATCGAAGGTGTAGGCCCACTGCTGCTGCACAGTGGCCACTTGTTCGAAGAGACGGACGTTTTGCAGCGTCAATCCCAGCAAATTGCTTATGTTCAGGAGGTAAGAAATCTCGTCGTCCTGGAACTGCTCGCTTCTCGTCGAACCGATCGCGATGATCCCGAGCGGTCCATCCTTGCCCGGCAGAGCCAAGGTAATGACGTTGACGATGCCGCTCTCTGCCATTCTCTGGCGTACCCCAGGGTCCTGTTCATCTTCCAAACGCAAGAATTCGCAGTCTTTGTTCAAGACCTGCTGAGACCACGGTGTTTTTGCGGGAAGTGTTCCGTACTTTTTCAGATACTCCTGCTGAAAGCCCACAGAAGCGTGCACCACGAGCTGGGCCTTGTCTCCTTCACCTTCGAGCAGCCGCACCAACCCATGCGTGGCTCCCAAGCTCTCCACAAGATGAGCGAGGACCCGGTCCAGGACTTCCTGGACGGACAACGTTTGCGTACTTGCAGTCGTCAGCAGAGTGAGTCGGCGCAATTTCTCGTTTAGTTCCACCGTTCTTGCCCGCGCACCTTCCAAGACCACCACCACCATGCCAATGCCCAGGGCCACGCCCAGCAAGTGGTCAAACGCCACGCGCAACAAGAAATAAGGGTGCTGTAGCCACAAGGGACGGTCCATGCCGTGCAAGCCGCTTAACAGGAAAATGCCCCCCAGCAATCGCACACCGTGCCCGCCTTGCAATGGCCGCGACCTCCACAACACCATCCCAGCCCAAAGGGAGACTGCGCTCGCCAGCAGCACCGTTCCCCACTGCACGTTCCCATAGGCTGGCATGACGCTGCGCTGGAAGTAATACACTCCGAAGAGAACGACTCCCGCGAGCGGAAGAATGGGCAAGCCGCGCTTCCCAGTTCCGGTCGTAAATTGCACAATGGAGGCGGAAAAAAGGAGCATCGCCGCCACTCGTCCCATGACCACAGCAAGCCACAGTTGGGGAAGATCGCGGCCCAGCATAACAACTTCGGCGAGCGAGGCCAGGGTGAACACGAGCCACCCGGCCACCCACAACCGGAAATAGCGATTGATATGATCGCGCTGGAAGATGAAAAAGAGGACCAGCAGAACAATGAACGCCGTCGCTTCGAAGAAAGCGATGCCGAGCAGGCCTTGGTTCACCAACACGATGCGCTGCCTCCCGACCTGAATGGCCGCCGCCCCGACATAAAAACCCTTTGATATCTTGTAGCTGACGGCACGAAGCCTTCTCTAGAGCTTCCTTCGACGCTAACATGCTGTTTTCTTAATGGGCAAGGCTACCTCAGTACTGGTGTGCCGTCCCGTATAATGGCGATGGGGGCAAACACTTGTGGAGCTAGAACAGATACTGGTCGTAGACGACGAAGAGGCGATTCGAGAAGTAGTTTCCACCATGCTCGAATCGAAAGGGTATCGGTGCACGGCCGTGAGCAATGGGCGTGCTGCTCAGGAGCAGGTCAAAAAAGCCACACCGGATCTTGTCTTGAGCGACATGATCATGCCCGAAATGGATGGGATCAAGTTGCTCGACTGGTTGCGCGAGTACGACCCGGAAGTCCCTGTGATCATGGTCACAGCCATCCACGACATTTCCACGGCGCTGGAAGCGATTCGCCGCGGAGCATACGACTACATCCTAAAGCCCTTCGAGAAAGACCAGCTTTTTCTTGGAGTTGGACGAGCACTTCAGCACCGCCGACTTGTCGCGGAAAACCGGAGTTACCAGCTTAAACTCGAACAACAGGTCGAGGAGCGCACTGCGCAGCTCACGGGTGCATTGGCGCAGCTGGAACAATCCTACGACGACACGCTGGAAGCTCTAGGCAGCGCGCTGGACTTGAAGGACGCTGAGACGGAAGGTCATTGCCAGCGCGTCACGGCGTTCACTATTTCGATCGCCAAGGCCATGCCCGTTCCAAATCACTACCTGGCCATTCTCGCGCGCGCGGCGTTCCTACACGACATCGGCAAGATGGCCATTCCCGATGGGATCTTGCGGAAGCCGGGGCCGCTCACCGACGATGAAAAGCAGATCATGCGCACGCACTGCGAGATCGGCTATAACATGCTGATCCGCATCCCGTTTCTGCGGGATGCTGCGGAAATCGTACTGGCCCACCAGGAGTTCTTCGACGGGACTGGCTATCCGCGTGGCCTGAAGGGCGACCAAATACCCCTCGGAGCCCGCATCTTCACCATCGCCGATTCACTCGACGCGATGATTAGCGACCGCCCTTACCGCCGCGCTCTGCCTATGTCCCATGCGCGCGAAGAAATTCGCCGTTGCTCCGGTACGCAATTCGATCCAAAAGTCGTCGAGGTTTTTTCCACCATTCCAGAGCAGCACTGGGTTGATCTGCGTGAACACCTAGGCTCACCGTTCCGGCTCGCGCACTTGAAAAATCTCTAGAGTCGGAGTGCCAGTCCTCGAGTAGTCATTCGGCTGCACCAAGGTTTGCACCGGCATTCGCGTACCGCCCAGCTTGGGGGACGGCCGCATCGGCGTTCTTGGTTCCCTTGCAAAAAAGCTCACTTCAATAAAAAGGGAGGCCGCAATCGCGGCCTCCCTTTCTTCTTTCGGAACTTCTTAGTTAGAACGAATACTTCAGGTAGATTTTGATCTGCCGTTGGCCCGCGACGGTGGATACGATGTCGCCAAATCCGCCGCGATGCCTTCCCCCGCCGATCCTCCCTGCCGCCTGCGATAACTCCTTAGCCCTTACGTTTGGCACGAGCCTGTTCGGAGTGGTTTCGATATCCATCTCAAAGAAAACGGGGCCTAGCCCGAAGGCCAAGCCCCGCCGGAAATGCTAGTTGTGGTCTCTTCAGCTTAGAAGATGATCTTTGCTCCCAGAATCATGCGGCGGCGGCCCAAACCATTTAGCACGGAGTTGGAATAGCCTCCCCCTTCGACCCCCGCGCCACCGCTGGAGTTGAAGAAATTGTTACCGAACCCGCCCGCATTGGCGAGGTTACCATCCTCGATGAGCGGATCAGGAACGCCGCGGAACATGTGGTTGAACAGGTTGTAAACCTGAGCCTCGAGTCGCACTGAGAGTCTCTCGGTCATCTTCGTGGTCTTGAACAGGCTGAAATTGACAGCGCTCACAGCCTGCCCACGAACCCCGGGGTTTCGCCCAACATTGCCGTACGGAGTCTTAAAGAAGGCCGCCGCCGTGTTGTCGTTATAGATCCAGCGCGCGGCTGTGATCGGCCCGCCGGTGTAGAAGTCTACCAGCCCGCAGTTCGGCAGTGTGGCATTCGTGCACTGCCCTACGGTGTCCACTGGCGCCGATGGGCTTCCCGCGAACGGACGGCAAGTGGAAGCGCCATAGAAGGCATTGTCGAAGCTCGTCTGACACGAAGTGTTGTTTCCCGCTAGCTCGATCGGTGTCCAGACTTGCCCGGTGGAGTACCGCCAGGTCGTGTTGGCCTGGTAGCCCCCCAGGAGCTTCCCGAGGAAACCATGCTGGCTCTTGTACATTGGGAATTCGTAGATCAGATAGAGCGAAGCGGTTTTCGGAAAGTCAAGACCGCTTAACCCCTTTTCCCCGTTCGTAGTGTCGAACGGGTTCTGGGCGCCAGCAATCGAGTTGCCGCCGGCAAAAGTGGAGAAGATTTCGCTGGAATTGTCCAGTGTCCTGCTCCATGTGAAGGAACCAGCCCCACTCAGTCCATGCCACTGTTGCACGCGGAATTCAGTCTGCAATCCGTTGTACCTTGACCAGGCTGAGTTTTCACGGTTACGGACGTTGGTGAAGTTGCAGTCCTCGCGCCCACTCGCAGCACCCGGCGCCCCTGCCGTAGCACAAGGTGTGACTCCCGACGGGATGAAGGAGCTAAAACCATTAGCTACGAGACCGCTGAGCGCGGGGTTGGCGTTGATCGTCTGGAAGTTGCCAACGACATGGTTGCCCACATAGCGAACCTCCAAGACCATTTTACTCGTGATCTCATGCTGGACTCCTAACGACCATTCCTGAGTCATGGGCTCGTGAAAATCACTAGCGACTCGGGTGTTATTGCGCAGTCCAGGATTTACACCCGTTGGAATATCGCTTAAATGAGCCGCGCGAACGTCGCTTCCCAAGAACCCAGACGTCACCAGGCATGGCGCAGTGCAGGATGCGCCAGCGATGGTGCCCGCGTTTACGACGGGAGCAGCGGTAGCAGAGTTGAGGAACATGTTGTAGTAGGCTGGGTCATACGTAATTCGGTAGCCGCCGCGGATCACGGTCTTCTCGCTGGTCATACCGAAGAGATGAGGCTTCCATGCGAAACCGACGGTGGGACCGAAATACTTGTAGTTATTTGGAATCGTTGGCACGGTCGTCACATTAGTCGGAGCCGAAGTACTCCAGAGTGGCGTGGAGCCAGCTTGGTTGGCAACTGTAATTTCGTGCAGTAAGTTGATCGCCTGGCTGGAAAACTCCCAGCGCAGACCGAGATTGACGGTCAGATTATTCTTCACCCGCCAGTCGTCGCCAGCGTAAGCTGCAATGTCGTATTCCTTGAAGTTGAATTTTGGAGGACCATCCGTCAGGGACAATTGAGACGGAGTGTTTGCAAGGAAGCGCGAGAAGCTGCAAGTAGTCGAATTCTGCACCGGGAGGAGAGCGCCGAATTGAGTGTTACAGGCTCCACCGGTTGTCGCCCCGCTGAATGTATATGTCCCATTTATGTTTGGAAGGAAGGTATTCGGCGAACGTTGCTTGTAAAACTCACCGCCGAACTTGAATGTGTGTCGTCCGTGGACGAGCGAGACATTGTCCTGCACCTGAGAGTTGTTTATGGTGCGGCCTTGCGGCAAGTTGTTCTGCATGCCCATGCCAAGGTTCGAACCCTGCAAAGATATGCCGGTTGGACACTCATTTATGGTGGCCCGCGTGCAATTGGGGAAAGAGCCCCCCTCAAAACCGAAACCCGCGCGGGAGAAGCTGTACCGGGCCTGGTTTAGGAGCAAACCGCTAAAGGTGCGTGTCCAATCCAGCGCAATTTGTTGATCACGCGCCGGGATGTCTACCCAAGCTCCCTGAGGAAAAAGACCGGTGGCTCCCGTCTGGATACTCTGCTGGAAAATATAGCGAGCGCCAACGCGGTCTTTGCTGGTGATTTGTACGTCGACTCTGCCCGTAAACTCTCGGTCGTTGAACAACGTCGGAACATTTCGGGTGACCTGGGCGAAATCGATGGTCGATGTGGTAGTGCCATCCGTAACGACAAAAGGGCAAACAGGGCCATTGGTTGCGGTACTTCCTGCTGGGCAAGGTCCACTACTTCCTGAAAGTTGGGGGTTTCCTGCCTTTACCGAATAGGGGCCGATGGCATTAAGTGCAGCCACCGCGGGATTCCCCGGAAACGAGCCTGCTAATTGCGTTAATCCCGCGGGGGTAGGTGTAAAGTTTGCTGAGGAGGATGGGGCGCCAGCGGCACGTTGCCGGTCAAAATACGGCGTGAAGAAGAACCATGCCTTGTTGCGCTTGATTGGTCCGCCAATCGAGCCGCCGAACTTGTTCTCGACGTATTTGGAAACCGGGTTTACCGCATTACATGTCGCCGTTGGCGTAGACACCACCCCTGGAGCGCAGAAACCGAACACGGGGTTCACTTCTTCATTGGCATGCGAATCCGCGAACGATCCTTCGTAATACTCGAATCCGCTACCGTGAAAATTGTTTGATCCGCTCTTCGTAACGTAGTTCACAACCGAGCCGGATGCACGACCGTACTCAACGCCGAAGTCGTTGGTGATCACGGAAACTTCTTCCAGAGCATCCTGATTCCCAAGGAAGATCGATGGGCCGGCGACAGAATTGTCATTATTGGATTGGCCGTCAATTTGGAAATTGTTCGAACGGCCACGAAGACCATTCGAGGAAAAAGAAGCACCATTGCTGTTGCTGAAGGAGTTATCGCCGGAGTCGGCGACGCCCGGGACATACATCGCCAGCGCGTCAAAACTGCCGCTCAAGGGCAAATCGGCTACCTGTTGGGTGCTAAAACTCGTCGTTACCTGCGATGTGCCGGTCTCAATCAGTGGCGTCCCGCCCTCCACTGTGACGGTCTCCCCGACCGCGCCCAAATCCATCTTGAGGCCGCCTAGAGCCGTGTCGTGGCCCACAGTAATTTCTACGGATTGAAGAACGAGTGTGTGAAAGTTCTTCGATTCCACTGTCACTTTGTAAATCCCCGGAGGAAGCGAGCGTACGGCGAAGAAGCCAAGCTCGTTCGTGTCTACGATAGACGCCTGATTTGTTGCCTTGCTCAGGACCGTCACCTTCGCGCCCGGGATGATCGCGGCGGACGGATCAATAACTGTACCCGAAAGTGAACCGGTCGCAATACCCTGTGAAAAAGCAGGAACGGCAGGGAAGAGACAAGCTGCGCCAGCCAGCAGCGCCAAGCAAAGTTTCATTGAGCGATTCACCCACTCCAAATTGAAAACTCCCTTTGAGAAGAATTTAGCGTTTGCTAACAAATTCATTTAAGTCGCCCCCATCAAGATCATCTAAGAGTTCGAAAACTTAGCGGACCACCATCAGTCCATCAAAAGAGATGCAAGGGGCTTTCCAATCTATGGTTTAGGTTCCGTGAACACAAAACACAGCTAATCCCTTTGTTTCATACATTAGTACTAGGACTATTTATCAAAATTTAGATATAATTTATTCCATAAACCGTATATTACTTGAATCTCATATACAGAATTATCGAGCTTCAAAGTTCTGCTTATAGTGCATTGCGACTAGTTGAGTCGCATTTGAGCTAAGCCAAGGTGCAACGAAGAAACTCTAAAATCTCGGATATCTCTTGAGAGATTTATACGTCTGGCGCGAGGAGGCTCACAACTAGGAGCAGGTCCGACACGAAATCGTAAAGGTGTCACTGGTGAACGCAGATAGCCCTCTTGTCTCTCGCTTTATCCCAATCCCCCCAGTACAACCTACAATCAATGACGAACGCCCTCAAGGATCAAAATGTCGAGAGCAGGAGGTTCATCCCGTTGACAAGATGCTGCACTGGAGTTATCAAACTGACGACTACGTAGCCCTCGGATGGGAAGTCGTAGAGGTGGCCGGGGTGGACGTAGACTCCTTTGGTGACGAGTAATTCGAGCGCGAGGTCATCGTCGGAACGCGTTGCTGGCACTCGGATCACTGCGTTCCAGCCGCCCTCGACTTCTAATCGGCTGCAGGATTTCTGCCGTGCTATTTGACTGTCGAGTTCGCTGAGATTTTCGTTCACGCGGGCCAGCAATTGTCGCTGGAATTCGCGCCGCTGCACCAGGAACGCTGGCACCGCCAGTTGAATGGGCGCGTTCATCGAGAGATAGGTGTCCGCAATCACTTCGAGCCGGGAGAGCGCTGCCGTTTTGTATGGTTCCGGCCCGCTCACAATCAGCCACGCCGCCTTCATTTGCGGCAAACCGCAAATTTTCGACAGGCCGCTCATCGTGAACGTCAGCGCTCCGGAATTTGAGGCAAATGTGGCCGGTTGTTTGCCCTTCAGCGCAAAATCGAGAAACACCTCATCGGCAATGATCGCAATCTGACGCGAGGCGCAAATCTCGTTCAGCTTGCACATCTCCTCCGGCTTACAGAAATGTCCCGTCGGATTGTTCGGATGAACTACGATCACTCCGCGCGTTCTCGGCGTAATCGCTTGCTCCAGTGCATGGAAATCGATCTGCCAGCCGTAGTCGTACACCAGTGGATAGCGCGCCAGTCGAACGTCTTGAATATCCGCGAGGAATTCAAAGAGCGGATAGCTCGGCCCCGGAATTAGGAGCTCGTCGTCTGGATTGCACAGCGTTCGAAACACATAGGAATATGCTTCGCTGGTGCTTGTTGTCAGGAATATGTCGTGGTTCGAAACGGCCGCTCCCCGTTCCGCGTAATACTGTGCGAGAGCTCGCCGCGCGACGTCCAGGCCACGCGGGTTCGGCTCATAGTGCAGCGCAGCCGGATTGCTCAGCGCGCTCAAGATCGACTGTGCGTCGTATTGGAATCCACACTCCGTGGGGTTCGAAACCGTCAGGTCGATTACGGGCTTGCCCGCCGCGCGGTGCGCCTCCAGCGCCACGCTTAGGCGGTTCGGCTCAAGATTCCAATTTGTCCGTTTCGCAAACATTTTGCTCGGCGCATCATTATAGGTATACCTCACTCCAAGCGAAGGACAAATCGGAGTAGACGAGTAGCGCGGGCAGCGTAATCGATGGCGTATACTGGAGAACATTAGAAAAAGGCCGCAACTGACTCGAACTGGCACCTGAATCGACGATGACCGCACTCCAAAATGCTAGTTCCCTGCTTGACCCGGTGCCGCAGCTCGATCTCGCGGCGCAATACGCGGCGATCGGCGCGGAGATCCGAACCGCCGTGGAACGAGTTCTAGCGTCGCAACAGTTTATTCTAGGCAGCGAAGGCGTCGCGTTCGAACGAGAAATCGCGCAACTCTGCGGCGTGGCGCATGGCGTGGGCGTCGCATCCGGAACAGACGCCCTGATCCTCGCGCTGCGCGCTTGTGGCGTGCAGGCGGGCGACGAGGTGGTGATTCCGCCGTTCACGTTCGTCGCAACTGGAAGCGCGATCAGCGCGCTCGGAGCAAAACCAGTTTTTGCGGACATTCGGCCGGACACTTACAACATTGATCCTTCGGACCTCGCGCGCCGCGTGACCAATAAAACAAAAGCAATCATCGCCGTGCATCTTTACGGACTTGCGTGCGATATGGATCCAATCGTGAATTTTGCGCGAGCGCACAATCTTCGGGTGATTGAAGACAATGCGCAATCCATCGGTGCGAGCTACAAAGGCCGGCGCGCCGGCTCGCTCGGCGACGCGGCTTGCATGAGTTTTTATCCGACGAAAAACCTGGGCGCGTACGGGGACGCGGGCATGGTGGCGACGAATTCGAATGATGCAGCCGCGAGACTAAGAACGCTGCGAAATCACGGGCAATCCGCAAAATACGTGAGCAGCGAGCCAGGCTGGAACAGCCGGCTGGATGAAATCCAAGCCGCCATTCTGCGAGTGAAGCTGCGGCACCTGCCCGAATGGCAGCGCGCGAGGCAGGGGCATGCGGCCGCGTATACAAAACTTCTGCTCGGAATTCCCGGCGTCATGCCGCCGCTGATTCCCGAGGGATATGATCATGTGTTCCACCAATATACGATTCGCGTGGAGCGCCGCGATGCGCTAATGAAGTTTTTGAGTGAACGAAAGATCGGATGTTCGGTCTATTATCCCGTGCCGCTGCATTTGCAGCCGCTCTACGCTTCGCTGGGGCACAAAGCTGGAGATTTTCCACATGCGGAGCGCGCCGCGCAAGAGGTGCTATCACTTCCAATGTTCCCGGAGCTCAGGCCGGAACAAGTGACGCGAGTTGCAGAAGCGGTCGCTGAATTTGTGACTCATTAATCCGCTGTAATTCCATTCGTCAATCGCGCTGGTGGAATCTTGCCAAAGTTTCGAGCCGAGTTTCATTTCCCCAAGTAGAGAAGCGCGAGCAGGAAAAGCCAGAGGCCGTCCATGAAGTGCCAGTAGTGGGACGCAACTTCCGCGGCGACGGAGCGCGAAACTTTCGCATTTTCGAATTTGCGGAAAGAGACATAGAGCAACGCGCAGATTCCGCCAAGAAGATGCAGGCCGTGCAGTCCGGTAAAAACGTAAAAAAAGCTGCTGGCCTGATTGGTGGCAACGTAGAAACCTGCCAGAACGAATTGCCGCCAGGCGGCGAGCTGGCCTAGCAAGAAGAGAATGCCGAGAGCGGTCGCTACCGACCAGAGTCTGCGAAATTGGCGGATGTCCGCAAGCGCCAGGCGGCGCCGCGCCAACTCCATGGCGCCACTGCTCAGAAGCAAGATAATTGTGTTGAACCAAATAATCGACGGGAGATGGAGGGGCACCCACCGGCTGCTCGTGGCCCGTAGAAAAATAAAGGCACTGGCCATGGCCATGAAAAACATGACGATGGAAAGGATGCCGAGGATGATCGCCGTAGCATAGCGACGGGAAGAAGGCGATTGAGGCCAGCGACGTTTTCCGCCCCGGTCTCCTCCGTCATCCCCGCCAGCGGGCGGACCTTTTCCACCACCCCCGCCGATGTCTTCGATGATGAGCTCAATATCCTCGACGATAGTTGTGCCCGGCATGCGATCCTTTTTCAGCTCTCGATGGCCCCCGCGTTCGTTGCCTGCTTAGGCTGAGATGCACCTTCAGCAAAAGGCGCCCCGACGTATTGCGGAACAAAATCTTCCAAGGCGGCCCCAGGGATGAAGTCGTACGCACCACGATAAATCACGGGATCGGACGCGCCGAAATTATCGATGGGCGGAGGTGACGAAACGCTCCATTCGAGGGTGGTAGCGCGCCAGGGGTTGCGGTCTTCGGTTTTTTCGCCACGCTTGAGGCTCCAGACAAAATTGAAGAGGAAGAGTACCTGCGCGACGACGGTGAGAATTGTGGCGGCGGCGACAAGAGTGCGAAGCGAAGTGACGAGCGGCGCGACGGCGGAAAAATCGGCGCCAGGCACACGCGAGTGGGCCATCAGGCCGAGCCAGTGCATGGGCACGAAGACGCAGTAGACTCCCGCGAAAGTGAGCCAGAAGTGAAATTTGCCGAGCGTTTCATTGAGACGGCGCGCAAAGATTTTTGGAAACCAGAAAAAAAGAGCGCCGAGAATTGCAAAGGTAGCAGCGACGCCCATTACCAGATGGAAGTGGCCGGCGACGAAATCGTCGCTGACGGAACCAGCGGCGAGGTCGTTGCGGGCGAGCACAATGCCCGACACGCCGCCCGCCAGAAAAAGGGAAACAAATCCTAGTGCGAAAAGCATGGCTGTGTTGAGCTGGATTTTGGCGTTCCAGAGTGTGCCGAACCAACTGAGAACAAGAACGCACGCGGGCAAGCCAAGAGAGGATGCCAGCAGCGAAAAGACAAGCGGGGACCAAGGATTGAGCCCGCTCGCGAACATGTGCTGGCCCCAAATGCAAAAGCCGAATGCGCCGACGCCACACAGAGCGAGGACTGCGGCGCGTTCCGCCCACAGGCGATTGCGCGAAAAGGTGGAGAGCAGATGCGAGACGATTCCGAAACATGGGAGCATGGCGACGTAAACTTCCGCCTGGGCGAAAAACCAGAAGAGGCGCTGCCAAAGGGAAAGCAGCGTGGTCTGAACGAGGGATGCCGGCTGATGGGAGAGAAAGGCCAGGGGCGAAAAAAATTGAGAGCCGAGGAGACGGTCCGATAGCAGAAAAACACAGGCAGCGAGAAGAATGCTGAAAATCAACATGCCGAGGATGGCGTTGATGAACCAGGCCCAAACGGTAAGCGGCATTCGCGGCAAGGTCATACCTTTGGCGCGAAGATCGAGCGTGGTGACGGCGAAATTGAGCGAGGTGAGCAAGGCTGCCAAGCAGAAAAGAGAAACGCTTGCTGTCCAAACCGTCAGGCCCGCGTCTGGATGAACAATGAAAGCAGAGGTCATGCCGGCGAGCGAAGCTACGGTCGCCCAAAAGGAAAAAAGATTCATGGACGGAAACGCCATTTCCCGAGCGCCAATTTGCAAAGGCAAGAAATAGTTGCCGAAGCCGGCCTGCGGCGCAGTGGTAAGGACCAGGAAGACCATCAGCGAACCGTGGAGCATGGTTAGAGCGGTGTAGCGCTCCGGAGTGGCGCCGAAACCGGAAAGAAAGGGAATTTGCACTGCAGGCCAGACGAGGTGTATGCGCATCAGCAACGAGAGGAGCATTCCGAGGAGAACGCTGCCCAGGGCAAGCAAGAGGTAGCGAAGACCAAGCACCTTGTGGCTGGTGTTGAAAATTGTGCGGGCAAGAAAGCCGGGCGCGGGGGCTTCCGGGGCCGCGTCGCTACTGTAGTAGGACACCATTCCGAGTGCCACTATACGCCTGATGGCCAACAGCTGGAAGCGGCACGGAGAATCGGTGACTGGCGACTCTTGATACGTCACTGCTGACTCGCGGAAAGGAATAGCTAACGTAGAAACGAGGAGCGCCTAGAGAGGAAGCGGCCGGAAATGACACGAACGCTGCCGTGCTCTTATCAATCGACAGGCTTCTCGGGCGGAGTGACCGTCCATTGGCAGAGGCTGGCCTAACGGGCAGCGTCCATGCAAGCAACCTTTGGGAATTGTGACATGTACAAGCCGCTGGAATTTTACTAGCCTGTGAAAGATTGCGCGGGCAAATTGACGCCAGGGAGAGACACAGTGAAGGTGACATTGCACCGGGTGCATTGCTACGGGAAGACGGAAAGCGACGAGGACGAGATCTATTGTGTGGTGACCACCGGCGGCGGCGCCGAACGGCGGGAGCTGGCGCGGATTGAGGTGGGTAATTTCGAGATTGGAGGGGACATTCGTCCAGACAAGTTGATTTGGAATGAAACGAACTTGCTGGACGTGACGATCACGATGATGGAAAGCGATGCGAACGAGGCGGGGCACGGGAGTGATGACTTCATTGGGGAGATCAAGGTGAGCACGGACGGCAACTGCAAGCCGGGGCACGCTACCCTTGACGAAGGATATGACGAAAGCAAAAGGTACCGGCAATTCAGCATGACGGGAAGCGGGGCCCACTACGCGGTGCAGCTGGAGGTACGGGCATAGGTTGTGGCGAGGGGAAAAATAAGCGTACTTGCGCCCTTCGACCTAAGTTCTACCGGCCTTCTCTCGAATTGTTTCATTGCGCAAACGGTCACATTCGGAATTGACGGACTTCGCAAGCCATTGGTCAGCGTCCAGTTCGGAATGGTACGAGCGCGCGTGTTCGGCGACGCGTTGCATGACTGCGGGCTGGGCCTTCTCCGAGACGGCGCCGGATGCGAAATAGCGGACGATGGACGCGCGGATGAGTTCGGCGTTGTTGTTGCACAGCGACGTCATGGCAAGAGCGTCGTTCTTGTCCGCGGCGAGACGCAAGAGGGCTTCGCGGTTAGTGATTGTAGCAGCCTGTCTGGCGGTTAGGGTAAACCACTCCTTGAAAGCGGATACGGCACGAAAGGTCTTGGAGTTGATCTTCCACGGAATGGTGGCCCAGAACACGGTGACGCTGTCCGTTAAGCTGTCGAGGCACATGCGCTCTTCGGTGTCGGCGGTCGGCTTCTTCAACCACAAGACGGTTCCGTCCTCAGTTTCTTCCGCGTCAACGAAGCCATTGTTGCGAGCGACGTCCTGAAATGCCTTGAGTTTTTCCATAGCAATCTCAGTCTACGCTTAATCAAACGCGCCGCTGGCAATATATATCGAGAGATTTCCTGAAGGCCGTCTCGGAAACGACAACGCAAAGGAACTGTCCCGTTTTGGGAAGCTTCGGGTGTTGTGGCGAGTTCACTCTTTAGGGCATAGACGCGGGCGGCGTTTCGAGGACTCTGAGATGTCGGGGGAGGCGCGAACGCCGCTCAAGTTTTCGACGAGGATGCAATAAAAGAGAGGGACCGGAGGCTTGGGCTGACGGCGAAGCTGAGTATTGGTATACCGCTCTGCCACCACTTCGCGCAGAGATCTGGCTTGCGCCGAACCGACGTTTTTTCTAATGATCCTGGCGATAGACCGTGCCGCCTTTCATCACGAAGCTTACCTTTTGCAAGATGCTGATGTCGCCGAGCGGATTGCCTGGAACTGCAATGATATCCGCGAGAAAGCCAGGCCTTAACGCGCCAATCTGATCCTGCCAGCCTAGGAGCTTTGCGCCATTGAGAAGGTCGGCCTGAAGCGCGGCGAGGGGCGTCATGCCGTATTTAACCATCAGGTCAAGTTCGCGGGCTTGCGTGCCATGTGGAAAAGGGCCGACGTCCGAGCCGATGGCCATCGGGACGCCGGCGGCGAGTTGCTTGCGAAACTCCTGTGCGTGGAAATCCAGCATGCGATGTTCGCGCTCCGCTGCCGCGGGAGAAGCGGCGTGCTCGGCAAAGTATTCGGCGATCGCGAAGGTGGGGACAGCGAAGATTTGTTTTTCGCGCATGAGGCGCATGGTTTCTTCGCTGAGTTGGTCGGCGTGATCGATGGAAACGACGCCTGCGCGGGCGGCAAAGAGAGTGCCAGGTTCACCGGTGGCATGAACCGCTACCCGCTTGCCGGTGCGGGCGGCTTCTTCGACGGCAGCGCGAAGCTCGGCTTCCGTGTACTGATAGGGGGTGGAAAAGTGGCCATCGCGAAACGAGTCCGGGCCCGTTTCATAAATTTTTACGAAATCCGAGCCTTCCTTGAATTGTTGGCGTATGACGGTGACGAGCTCGGCAGCGTTATTCGCGAAAGTGGCGTTGGAAAGGACGTGCTGTTCGGGGTTGAAGCGGTTGGCATCTTCGTGGCCGCCGAGGATGTCCACGGCATTCCCGCTGATACGCAAGCGCGGGCCGGGAATTTCGCCGTGATTGATGGCGTTGCGGACGGCCGTGTCGGCGGAGCCGGCTCCTTCCGTGCCCATGTCGCGCTCGGCGGTGAAACCAGCCATCAGGTCATCGCGGGCGGCGAGAGTCGCGATTATCGTGCGCTGGGGGACGGACTCCTCGACGGTCTGCAAGTCTTCGGCGCCGGGATGGAGAAAGAGATGGACGTGCACGTCGATCAGGCCCGGCAAAAGCGTAGTGTCACCTAAATCGATGACTTCGGCACCCTGCGGTCGTTTAACGGAGGAGCCGACCTCGACGATGCGGTCGTCTTGGACGAGCACTTCGCCCGGCGTGGTCATTTTTCCGGACTCGATATCGAGGAGGCGAGCGGCGTGCAGGACCACGGAATGTTTTGAGGCGGGCGGAGCAGCTTGGGCCAGGACTGGGGAGCTGGAAAGAAAGAGGAGAATCGCGATCGAGAGCAGCGCGGAAAAGAAGGATTTGGGTTTCATAGCGCGGGATGATACCACTCTGACGAGGT
>Ga0070693_100000150_pt1 | contig 31809 bp, 27 predicted proteins | sample KBSK1103metaG_FD_65472 | JGI IMG/M metagenome (GOLD analysis project Ga0070693, IMG submission 65472) | Corn, switchgrass and miscanthus rhizosphere microbial communities from Kellogg Biological Station, Michigan, USA - KBS K1-10-3 metaG | ecosystem: Host-associated > Plants > Roots >...
CCCCACTGTTCGAGCTCGCGGACACGCTCGGGAGCCTCCTGCGCGTGAAGCTGGGCCATGCGCCAATTGTTCAGAAATTTTCCGCCGCGCATGGTATCGCGGAAATGAGGCTGCCAACCGTCGGCGGCGTCGACATTGGCCATGGCCGCGGCGATGCCGCCTTCAGCCATGACGGTGTGGGCTTTTCCGAGCAGCGATTTGCAGACGACGCCGACGGAGGCGCCCATTGCAAGGGCTTCGATAGCAGCGCGCAACCCTGCGCCGCCGGCGCCGATAATGAGAACGTCGTGCTCGCGGGTCTCGTAGCTTGTGGTCACAGGATCCTCAGGTCATGGATGGCGCCGCTGGCGACCATACGGATGTAAAAGTCCGTGAAGCCGACGGTGATGAGACTCGTCCAGGCCAGAAGCATGTGGCGATCGTTCAAAAAGCCGACGCCGCGCCAGGCTGCGAAACGGGATTTGCCGAAGGAGGCGCAGGAGAAACAGTCGAGTTTTCCGCCGGCGAGATGGCGGAGGGAGTGGCAGGAAAACGTGTACAGCGTGAGCATGACGATGTTGACGCTCATGACCAGAGTGCCGAGGCCGATTCCGAAATGGCCATCGAAATTGTAGGCGAGCGCGGCGTCGTACCAGAGAAAAGCAAGGAACACGAGCGCGAGGTAGAAGAAATACCGGTGAAGATTCTGGAGGATAAAAGGAAAAGCCGTTTCGCCCTTGTAGTGGCGTTTGGAAGGCTCACCGACGGCGCAAGCGGGCGGATCGAAAAAAAATGCGCGGTAGTAGGCTTTGCGGTAGTAGTAGCAGGTTGCGCGAAAACCAAGAGGTCCAGCGAGGATGAGCAACGCGGGGGAAAACTTCCACCAATGATGATGGGGATCAATAAGCGGCGAATAAAAGGGTGAAAGGTATGGCCCCCATTCGAAATACGCGTTCTCGAAAGCGCGCAGCGTGGCGTAAATGCCAAAGCCGCCGAGCAAAATCAATACGGGCAGAAGTTCGACCCACCAAGCGTCGCGACGCAGCGTGCTTCCGAGCCGCGATTCGGGCAAGAGGGTTGGCGAGCCAGCCATCTAGGGACCTCCAGGGTGGCAGTGAGCAAGTCAGAGACAAAAAGGTTGCAAACGGATTATATCTAAGACGCAGCGGAAGGGCTAATTCAGAGAATGGTTTCGATTTCGGCGTCAAGGGAGACATGGGTAACGGGGATGCCATTGATAGAAAATTGGACGCCTTCGGCCTCGGAAAAATGGAAGAAGCGGCTGATGTGGTAGTCCTCGTCGTAGGAGGAAAATAGGCGCTCGGTTTCCGCGGGGGAGAGTTGGAATGCGGAGAGAGCGACGGGCTTGCCAAATTCACCGGCCAGGGAGAGATAACGTGAGACGAGATCGCTGAGTGGCATAATGGGAGCGCTGCGAGTAGCTTCGGTGGACATGGAGGAAGCTTCCAGATAGAAAGTAGTCTAGCGCTGGAGAAGAAGTAAAGGAAGCAGGTTGAGCGATGCACAGCCAACAATTAGGCGAGAGCGGGAGAACAGGCGGCGAGCACCCCCGGAAAAACACATGGAACCTTTTGCTGGTTCCGCTCTGCGTGATGGGAATCGGCGGAGTATGGATTGGAATCGTCCTAGTCTTCGAGCAATACCGGAAACTATTATGCCCGCCCGATGCGTTTCTCTTTAGCGGCACACGATTGGGCAATATCTTCTTCTTCGTCGCGCCTGGATTCCCGTCCCTTGCGGCCGGCATGATTGTGGGCAATTTCTTCTTATGGTGTATCCCTCCGGCGAGAGCAACAATGGAACGAAAGACAGCGGGCGGCACTTTTCAAGCGTCCCAACTCGCCTTGGCTAAGTTCGGCGCGGCCATGGGAACCATAGCATTGCCATTATGTTTTCTGGGAGCAAACAATGTCTGGGCCCTCACACCGGATCATATCGAATACAGGCCGATGCTTTCGGTGGCTGCTCGGACCTATAGTTGGTCAAGCGTGGGAAAAATCGAGACCGGCTGCTTCACGGGGAAAAGCACCAGTTACGACTTTGTGGTCACGTTAGAGGACAAGACGAGGATCGACCTGATGGAGGAGTCGCCACGGAGGTTCACCGAGGCGTTTCCGCAAATTCAAACTGCTTTGCATGGAAGGAGCTACGGGTTCACCAGCGAGGGACTGGTCGGGAGATGCGTGGCCTCTATGCCGAGGCGATGGCTGGAGATTTTGTCGAAGCCACCGACCAATTAAATCCGCCAACTCCATGGGCGACTATGAAAACCGCATATTGAACGGCTTGTATTCCAGTGGAACAAGTGCTGGCCCCTGTCAATTGGCTGGCGAGGCGTGCGGTCGGAGCGAACTTCGTGCTTCGTAGGGAAAATTTGTGGAGCGCGACTGGGATTGGGTAAGATTGTTGAGGAATTTGAGACGAAAGGGAGGACAGGAATATGAGTATTTCGGTGGGACAAACGGCGCCGGAATTCACGCTGCCGAATCAGGACAAGAAAGAAGTGAAGCTTTCGGATTTCGCGGGAAAGAAGAACGTGGTGCTGGTGTTTTACCCGCTGGACTGGAGCCCGGTATGCACGAACGAGCATGTTTGCCTGGTGAATGATATGAAGTCGTTCGAAACGCTGGACGCCGAAGTGCTGGGCGTAAGCGTGGACAGCGTGTGGTCACACAAGGCCTTCGCCGACAAGATGGGGATTACGTATTCGCTGCTGGCGGATTTTCATCCGAAAGGAGCGATGAGCGAAAAGTACGGCGTGTATTTGGGTGACAAAGGGATTACGGGTAGAGCCATCGTGATAGTTGGTAAAAATGGAAAAGTGGCGTGGGTGAAGAACTACGATATTCCGGTGGTGCCGGATGTGAAGGAAGTGGCGGCCGCGCTCGGGCAGGTGAAAGCCGCCACGGCTTGAACTTCAGAAGTAAACGAATAATGGGGTAAAGAACAGAAGAACCGAACGAAGAGATACAGGGTTCACAAGGATGAGTAGGAAAGCGGGCTGGCAATTGCTGGCCCGTTTTTATTTGGGGCGACTGATTGCATCTGCCCCGGATGTAGACGGAGAGAGAGATCGGACGAAGAGGACGAGTTGCCAGCGCTGCGCTTCGGTGAGGCGTTTCTTGAAGGCGGGCATGGGCTTTCTGCCTTCGCTGATTTCATAGAAGAGCTCCCCGTCGGTGACGCCACTCATGCGCTTCGAGTCAATGAGGCTCGCGGGCGACGGGTAGTACAAGGCGGCATCAGAGCCATCGCCTTTTCCGGTTTCGCCGTGACACTGGACGCATTTATCGAGATAGATGACGCGGGCGGCGGCGAGGGCTTGTGGAGTAGATTCAAGGGGATTTCTACGGAGCTTGGCTTCCTCGGGAATTTTCCATTGCCTGTTTTGATAAATGGCAAAGACTACGGAAATAGAGATCGCGGCGAGGAGAAGAACGAACAGAAGTTTGCGCAGGCGGAGAGCGCTTCGCGCATGGGCAGTCATGGGCAAGTAGAAATTTTCGCATACGGGGACGGAAGACAGAAGAAAGAAAAGCCCAACGTAAAGCGCGCGGAGACACTCAGGACGCGGCGAACACAAGAGAATTTAGGAGGAAAGCATTGGAAGGAAGCTACTGGCCGCGGAAGATCAGCCAGAGAAGCTCGGCGTTGAAGAAGAGAATGGCGGCTGCGACGATCCAGGCGATGACGGCGGTGAACCGCGAGTTGGTGAATTCGCCCATTTTGTTGCGGTCGCCGGTGAATTGAATCAACGGAATTACGGCGAAGGGCAACTGAAAGCTGAGAACGACCTGGCTCAAGATCAGCAGCGAGGTGACTTTGCCTTCTCCGGCGATGCCGATGACCAGGACGGCGGGAAGAATGGCGATCGAACGGGTGATGAGGCGGCGCAGCCACGGCTTGAGACGAATCTGCAGAAAACCTTCCATGACGATCTGCCCGGCGAGAGTGCCGGTGAGCGTGGAGTTCTGCCCGGAAGCGAGAAGCGCACAGGCAAAAAGAGTGCTCGCGAGGCTCACGCCAAGGACGGGGCTGAGAAGTTTGTAGGCATCGGCGATTTCCGCGACGTTGTGGAGGCCGTGAGTGTGAAAGGCTGCGGCGCCGAGGATGAGAATCGCGGCGTTGATGAAGAGAGCGAAGCCGAGGGCCAGCGTGGAATCGAAAATGGCGTAGTGCATGGCTTCGCGGCGGTCGCGAACGGAGGCGCCGAACGCGCGGGTCTGCACGATGCTGGAGTGGAGATAGAGATTGTGCGGCATGACCGTGGCGCCGAGGATGCCGATGGCGATGTAAAGCATTTCGCGATTGCGAAAAATTTCCGCGCGGGGGATGAGGCCCACGACGGCTTCGCGCCAAATCGGGCTGGCGAAAAAGATTTCGTAGGCAAAACAGCCAGCGATGGTGGCGATCAGCGTCACGACGAAAGCCTCGATAATACGGAAGCCGCGGCCCTGAAGGGCCAAGACGATCAGGACATCAAGCCCGGTAATAAGTACGCCGGGGAGAAGCGGCAGGCCGAAGAGGAGTTTGAGAGCTACTGCGGAGCCAAGAACTTCCGCGAGATCGCAAGCGGCGATGGCAATTTCACAAACGATCCAAAGCGCGATAGAAGTCCGGCGGGAATAATGCTCGCGGCAAGCCTGGGCCAGGTCGCGGCCAGTGGCGATGCCGAGCTTGGCGGAAAGCGCCTGAAGAAACATCGCCATGAGATTGCTGATGAGAATGACGCTGAGCAGGGTGTAACCAAATTTCGATCCCCCGCCGATGTCGGTCGCCCAGTTGCCGGGGTCCATATAGCCGACGGCGACAAGGTATCCGGGGCCGGCAAACGCGAGGACTTTGCGAATCCACGAGGCGGTGTGAGAAACGGGGATGGTGCGATAGGCCTCAGACAGAGAGGGCATGCTCGCCGTGCGTAGCGTGGCCGACTCTAAGGAAGGGACGGAGGAAGTCTCGCCGCCGGCGACGGGTTCGGGTTCGAGTTGGGGCGGGAACGTGGGAGACATGATCCTTTTTAACTGATACTTGGCAGCTGAATTTTTGTTAACTACGGTAAATATCCATACTAAACTAACCTTAATAGATGAGCTTGTCAATAGGACTGGCGAGAATTGTTCCATGTTCACAGGGGTTGTCGTCGAGAGCTGCCGCCTTGCGGGCGAGCGCAGGAGTTGCAGCTGTGATACCTTCGGACAAGCCGTGAAGCGGGCAGAGGGTTAAAGGGAGAAGACGATGGAAGAGCAGCGGCCTGTGCCAGGTCAAGTGCAGATCAAAGCGGATGAGAAAGAGTTGCAAGGGCAGTACAGCAATTTGGTGATGGTGCACCACAATTTAGAGGAATTCACCCTCAATTTTGTTTACATTTTCCCGAATGGGGCGCAGGGGAAGCTGCTGACCAGCGTGATCGTAAGTCCGGGGCACGCAAAGCGCATCTGGCGCGCGCTGGGAGAGAATATCTCCCGTTACGAGACGCAGTTCGGGCCAATCAAGGAAGCTCCGGAGGGCAGCGGGCAGCCGCCGAACGTAGGTTTCGTGCAGTAGGACAGCGACGAGAGATTTGAGATTAGAGGTTAGAGGCGCGAGGCAGCGCTTAAGTGCAATGTCTTGTGCAAGCGGCGCGGCGTGATAAACTATTTGTCTGCGTTGTACGAAGGGCCTGTAGCTCAGGTGGCTAGAGCGCGCCCCTGATAAGGGCGAGGTCGGTGGTTCAAGTCCACCCAGGCCCACCATTTGTTTCCAGTAGGTTTCCGGGCGTTGTCCCAAAAACCTCAACCCACAATCCAGCCCACATCTCGTTGCACCATCTGCGTATCCACTCCCAGCGCCGTCAGATAGTCCCCCTGCGCCGCCTGTGTTTCATCGCCGTCGTCCTGCGCGTACAGATCGAGCGTCGTCTGAATCTTCGCGTGACGAAGGATTCCTTGAACGGTCCTGGGTTCGACTTTCGCCTTGGGAAAAAAGGAGAAAAAAACCTGGTACTGCTACGTTTTTCTCGGGCTCGCCTGGGAGAACCAGGCCACAGAGTAAGTGCGAAGGATAGGAGCTTCTAGCCCAAAACGGTCCGATCCATCGACGTAGACTCTCTCATTGAAACTAGTACGGAAGGCCGACTCTTTCACTTGCAAAAACTCAAGCTGCTCAGACTGGGGCCTTGAGATCAGAGACAAGGGAATACAGAAAGAGTACGATTCCTACAAACATTAACAAACCGCCGATCGCCACAAAGATGACGAACGCAATTGGCGTGGACCAAATCAAACACAGTGCTTCAATCACAAGGCCGAGCACTATGAACACGCCGGCAACCTGTCGGCGTTTCTCAAGCTGATTTACACTCAGCATCACGTACCTGCTTTCCAAAATTTAGCGTCTTTCAGGTGCCCCAGATCGTGCGCTATGTCATGGCAGCCACTAGAGAGACAAGAGAGCTGATTGGATTTGATTGCCGGCAGTGTAGCGGGGTCGGCATTGTGTACCGCTCCTTCCTCGAATGACCTTGCACCAAGATGGCAATACAGACATTCTCGATTGTTATAAGGTTCGTAAAGCTTGATGCTTTCCGGCGCCGGCGGAGTCCCGAGATAATAGATGGCAACGTGTTTCAGTCCATACAGCTTCACTTTAAGCCCGCCAAACATCGCGTAGTTGGTATGGCAGGAATAGCAGGCTTCATCGGCCGGTACTCTACGATTTTGGAAATGAGATGCGGGAAGATGGGTAGGGTCGTCCACATAAAGACTTTTTCCATACCCGTCCATGGTGTGACAGGACAAGCAGAAAGTTGTACTTTTGGAACGCGCCATTTCTTTGGAAACGCCCAGCAGCCCGCAAAAGATAGGTAAACAAAACATGACGACAAAGGCGAGTATCTTTCCGCCGCGGGTAGCAGTGATTGCCGGGCGAGCGATAAGCACACCTATTACCACGGCACTAAAAAGGATCAGACTTAAGATCAGAATTGTCGCATGGAGCATCGGTCTGCATCCTTATCCAGGCATGAGGATAAACGCTGTGCAACCTCCTGCCTTGGCTCGGAATTATTTCAAACTACTTTGCGCACAGCACTTCGACTCTACAACTGGATTTCCTTTCTTAGCTTCTGTCACCCAGCTCGACCCAATGCCGAAGAGGAGGCTAGTCACAGTTCATAGAGTGAGCTAGCCAATCGTTTCAGTCCACGATCGCGGGCGATTACGTCGAGATGAAGCGAAGTCCAATCCGCCAGAAAGAAGGTCTCGCTCCCCTGCCCATCATAGGTTTTGAGATAGGCTCCGCAGGACTGGCAGTAATCGATTCGAAGGTATTTTTCTCCGGCGATCGCAATGGCGGAGAGCCGATGATCGTCTGCACTTTCGCAGAAGGGGCACCCAATTCGCCGATATCGCCAGCGCGTGCTGCAGCAGCCGCACGAGAGCAGACGCCTGCGCCCGGGGTCGACGCCGACCAGCTGGGCCATCGCAGGCAGGGATCCGCACGTCGGGCAATACCTGCGAAGCCATTGCTCGTCGTCTCGCCAACCGTCGAAGGCGTTCACCACGGGGCTCAGGAACCGCGCCGTCGCCGTCCACGCCAGATAACGCAACAGCCCTGGGAACGGCGGTCTGAACGTCTCGTCGCCCAGCAGAAAGTCCGCGATGCGGCGCGAGACCTGGGGCTCACGCCGCAGTTCTGTGTCGAGAGCGCGGGTCTTCGCCTCAAGTCTTCCCGACGACCTTCCCGAGGCCAGTCTTTCGAGAAGCGCTCCCGCCATTCGCCCACACGGTTCGAGATCGACAGCGGCGGCGGTGCTCAGCAGGAGCGGCACACCGGCGAGAAAGTCCGCGCGGTAATCCTCCCAGGCGGGAATGCGGGCGTCGAGGACGTCGATCCCGCCCGCCGCGCGATCGACCTGCGCGGACAGGTCGGCGAGCGGCCGGAGGTACGAATGCGACTCTAACCATAGATCCGGAGTCATCGGCTCAAATGTGCCTCGCTGGGCTCCGCCCGGGAGAGAACCGGCATTAGACGGGCCGCCAGGCCGAAGAGGAAGATCGTCGCGGCGATCAGGCCGATCGAAATCCCCCACTCGACGATCGACGGCGCATATCCCTCCGGTGCGCGCCAGGGCATTCGGCCCCGAAAGGTCATCGCGAAGAGGACGACGTTCATGCGGTTGTAGGTTACGCCGAGGACCGCGAGGAGGGCCGCGACGAAGAGCACGTCAGCACGTTGCCGAAACGACCTGCGGGCGAGCAGGACGAGCGGAAGCACGCCGCCGAGGAGGATCTCGGCCGCGAAGGCCAGGCCGAGGCTTCCGGCGAAGGCTCCGGAGAGCTGGTTACGGAGCGCCATGTCTCCGAGGCGAAACACGAGGTAGACGAGAAGCGCCCAGAACGCGATATGTCCGACTGATGCGAGCCGCGTGATCTCGAGCGGGCGCCGCCATCCCTTAGCGACCCACATGTCGATGAGTATCACGAGCGCGGTGCCGGCCACGATCGACGACAGGAAGAAGGAGACGGGCATCACGGGAGACCACCATTGCGGGGCGAGCATGTTCGGCATCAGCAGATACAAGGAGCCGAGCGAGCTCTGGTGCATGGTCGACAACGTGACGGCGGCGATCGCGAGCATGATCGGTTCGGCCCTCTCGTCCCGCGCGCGGAACATCCAGGCGAGGGCGCCGAAGATCACGGCCGTTGCGAGGGCGTAAAGGAGGTTGCGCGAAAGCATGTAGACGAATAGCGTCACTGCCGCTGCCACGTAGGCACCGTTCCATCGCCGCCAAGCTACCGTGGCCCGATGGAATCCCCAATGCTCAAAGGGAACCGGAAGGAACTCGAGCAAGAGGATTGTGACGTAGAGGCCGACGCACCACGAGACCTCGAACATGGCGGAGTGCCCCGGAGCCTGCAGGCCGAGTTGGTAGAAGTGCCAGGGCAGACCAAGGTCGGCTATGAGAGTAACTGTCACGAAGGAGTAACTCAGGAGACCCGTTAGGACGGCTGTGCGACCCAGCCCGTAGAGGTCTTTTCGCTGGAAGACATAGATCACCCCGGCCATGGCGAACGCGCCCGCGGCCACCGCGATCCACACGAGGTCGAAGAGGATCCACAGGCCCCATGGGTAGGTGTCGGACAGGTGCGTGCTGCCGCCGAGCCCCAAAGCGAAGCGCGCGACCAACGAGAGACCGCCGAACGCCATGAGCAGGAGGAGAACCCAGTTGAAAGGGGTCATCAGCTTATTCCGGAAAGGCTCGAATTCGACGTGGCCGTGGTCTTCGGAATGCTTCGACGCAGCCGATCCGTCTGCCACCGCCTGAGCCCTCTTCCGGAAGAAGGCGTACGCGGCGCCGAGCAGAGCGCCCACGGTCATCACGGCGGGGGGAACGGCACCGAGCGCCGCCTGGGTGAAAGCCGGAAAGGGCCTTTCTCCGTACGTCGGGAAGCCGAGTTTCTCGAACGGCACGGCCGACAGGTACACGACGCTCGTCCCGCCCAACTCCTTCTCTCCGTAGATATGGTCGACGTACTTGTCGGGCCGGTCGGAGATGCGCTTGTGCGCGAGGGCCAGCATCTCCTCGCGGGTTCCGTAGCGCAGGGCGTCGGCGGGGCACGCCTTGACGCAGGCGGGAGTCGCGATGCTTCCGGCGAATCGCATGCCCGCGTCGTCGGACGGCGGCTTCCCGTTGAACGCGATCGGCGCCGGCTGATCGGCGCGGTCGGCGCAATGCGTGCACTTCGAGATCTTCGGGGCGCGTGTGTTCCATTCCGCGGTCGGCACGTCCCAGGGACACGCTAACAGGCAGTAGCGACAGCCGATGCATTTGTCGACGTCGTACGACACCGGACCGTCGGCCTGCCGGTAGAGCGCCGTCGTCGGGCATGCGGAAACGCAGGCCGGCTCCAAACAGTGGAGGCACCGCTGCATCACGAAGGCGGATTCCAGGCCTCCCGGCTTCTGCGGGTTGTCCAGTTCGTGGAACGCGATGAGTGTGTAGGTCTTCGCGCTGAGAGTCGCCGGGTTCTGGAAGCCCAGTTGCGCCTCGAACTCAGTCTCTACGCCCTCGCGCTCGTTCCACTGCTTGCAAGCTACCTGGCACGCCCGGCAGCCAATGCAGTTGGTGATGTCGATCAACGTCGACCTGATCGGGCTCGCAGCAGGTGCGTTCGTCATGTGCGTCTCCCCGGGGAGCCGGATCTTTGCGCGGTCGGGCGGTTGGCCCTGACCACGTTGACGAGGCACGCTTTGGTCTCCTGGGTTCCCGCTCCGGGATCCGCGGCGTCGATCGTGATGTGGTTGACGCTCGGGCCAGCCGACAGCCCTTGGTATCCCCAGTTGTACGGCATCCAGACGACAGTGACCTCGCGGTCGCCGATTTTCAGCGCTTTCATGCGCGGCGTGACGAGGGCCTTGACCTCGAGATTACCGCGCGCCGAAGAGACCCTGACCCAGTCCCCCGAATTCACTCCGAGCTTCTGGGCGAGGGCGACCGGCATCTCCAGCACCGGTTCGGGAACGAGCTCGTTGAGCCAGGGGATGTTCCGAGTTGTCGAGCCGCCGCACCAGTGTTCGGCGACCGTCGACGTCATCAGCACGTAGGGGTACTTGTCGGCGGTGCCGATGGGCTGATGCGTCGCAACGCGCGGATACTTGAGCATCGGGTTGCTCTTGACGCGGGGGTGAAGAATGTTTTCCACCGGGCTCTCGACGGGCTCGTACATCTCCGGCAGTGGACCGTCCTTCGGTACGTAGGCCACGTCGCGCGGATACCCCGGATGCTTCTCGTCCGGGTCCGAGTAGACGGCTGCGAACAGGCGCCCGACGCCCTCCGCGCCCAGGTGGAAGGCCCGCTGGCCGTTCGGCGTGTTCGGTCCGTCGGTCAGGACGGGCACGTCCGGCACGTCGTATCCCGTCCAGCGCTTCGCCTGCTTGTCCCACCAGACGATGGGTTTCGAGCCCGGATAGGGCTTGCCGTTCCGGTCGCACGACGCCCGGTTGTAGAGGATGCGCATGTTGTTAGGCCAAGTCCACCCGAAGCCCGGATAGAGGCCGAGGCCTCCCGGGTCCGTTTGCGAGTCGCGGCGCTTCGAGAGGTTCTCGCCGTTGGCGAAGACGCCCGCGTAGATCCACGCGCCGGACGACGTGGAACCGTCGGCTCGAAGATCGCTGACCTTGCGGACGAGATCGCCCGCCTTTAGGCCTGTTTCCGGGTTGTCTCGCAGGGCGAAGCCATTGATCTCGCGCAGGACGTCCTCGGCCGTGGTGTAGTTCCAGAAGGCCTTCCGGAGGATCTCGTCTCTCGGCTCCTTCGAGTCCTTGACCAGATCGCGCACCGTGCGGAAGACGAGGTCCACAATTTCGCCGTCGGATTTGGCCTGTCCCGGAGGCTTCACTGCGGCGTGGCGCCATTGCACCATGCCGCCCGAGTTGCTGATGGTTCCGTTCTTTTCCATGAAGAACGCCGCGGGCAGCAGGATTACTTCGGTGGAGATGGACTTCGGGTCGACGCCGGGCCGGCGCCAGAACGCCGCGGTCTCGGTCTCCCAGATCTCCTGGACCACGAGCGTTTCGAGCTTCGCCATCGCGTCGAACGTCAGCCTGAGATTGGGTACGGTGACGGCGGGATTCTGGCCGACGATCCAGAGAAGCTTCAGCTTTCCGGCGAGGGCATCCTCGAACATCGCCAGGGTGCCGTAGTCCTTGGAAGCGTTTCGCTTGGGAAGCCAGGCATAGGCATAATCGTTCTCGGCGGTGGCCGCCTCACCGAAGAACGCCTTGAGCGTGTTGACCAGGTACCGGCTGTCGGCGATCCCGTTCTTGCGCACGTAGTCGTGGATGGTCGGCTCGGCGTTCGACGCAGAGTTGAGATAGCCCGGCATGTAGTTGTAGAGCACCGCCATGTCGCACGCGCCCTGCACGTTCGGCTCGCCGCGCAGCGCGTTGACGCCACCACCCGGCTTGCCGATGTTGCCAAGCAGGAGTTGCAGGATCGTGAACGACCGGATCCCCTGCACGCCGGTGGTGTGCTGGGTCATCCCGAGCGCGTAGAGGATGGATCCCGGCCGGTTCTTCGCCATCGTCTGCGCGATCTGCTTGATCTGTTCGGATGGAATGCCGGTGATCTGCTCACCCATCTCCAACGTGTACCGTGAGACGAAGGTCTTCAGGCGCGAGAAGACGCAGTGCGGGTCATCGAGGCTCTTGGCGATACGGGGCTTGCCCCTGGCATCGAGCTGATATCCCCAAGTCTCCGTGTGGTACTTGTGGTTCTCCGCGTCGAACCCGCTGAAAACGCCGTCCTTGAAGTCGAACGCCTCATCGCCCAAGAAGAGGGCGTTGGTGTGGGTCACGATGTAATCCTCGTCGTACAGCTTGTTAACGAGGATGTGGTTGATCATCGTGTTCTGGAACGCCGCGTCGGTTCCGGGCCGGATGCGCGCGTACACGTCCGCTGCCGCGGAGGTCCGAGTGAATCGCGGATCGACGTGGATGATCTTCGCCCCGTTCTCCTGTGCCTTCCGGATCCACTTGAAGGCCATGGGATGGTTCTCGGCCACGTTGCTGCCTTCCACCAAGATCGTCTTGCAGTTTTGGAGGTCGATCCAGTGGTTGGTCATCGCCCCCCTCCCGAACGAGGCCCCCAGACCGGGGACCGTGGGGCTGTGTCAAAGTCGGGCCTGGTGCTCGACGTAAGGCATACCGAGCAGCCGGGCAGCTTTCTGGAAGAGGTAGCACTCCTCGTTCGTGTTCTGCGCGCCACCAAGGAAGCCGATCGCATCGGTTCGATTGACGGGAACCTCCTTGTCGCCGACCTTCTCGGTGGCGATCCAGGTTGCGTCGCGCGTCTTTCGAATCTTCTGCGCAACCCGCGAGATCGCGTCGTCCCAGGAGATGTCCTCCCAGTGGTCGCTGCCCGGGGCCCGGTACCGCGGCGTTTGAAGCCGGTTCGGCGATGTGTGTGTCGCGAACATAGAGATGCCTTTGACGCACAGCGATCCGCGGTTCACGATGTGGTCGTAATCGCCTTCCATGGCAATCAGCTTACCTTCGCGTACGGCGGCGACCATGCCGCACCCGCATGAGCAGAAATTGCACGAGGTAGTGAACTCACTGATGTTTTCGAGCTTTAACTTCTGTGTGGCGGCCCTCACCGTGGACAGATCAAGGAGGTCACCGATTGCTAGCCCTGCGGCACCGCTCACCGTCAGCCGTAACCAATCTCGGCGGTTGATTGATGTTAATCCCTCTGTCCTCGGACCACGGCCTACTTGATCCTGATCATCGATTCCCGTTCTCGGATTGTTGCTCGCGTCCATAGTTAGAGCTCTCTTGCCATGGGGGTGAAGGAATTGTCCGCGCGATGGCCTTGGTCTGCGACCCAAGTCTGCTGCCTGTTTTTGTCCATAGGCCGACTACTCTGGTCGCATAAACAATACGTCCATCATTGGAGCCGTTGAGAACTGTCATTTTTGACAGGTTCTTTTTTGTCGTGGTTTCTGTACTTTCGCGCATGTGTAACCACATGCGTTAATTAGCAGAGCCGCACCGAGGTGGCGATTGACTCTGTTCAAAAAAAGCTTCCCTGCGGTGCGTGTCGTGGTGACGGCAGCTTTGTGTTTCTTCGCTCCGTTCGTTCCAACGAAACAGAGCAGGGGCGATCCTGGCTCTCCGCAAGAAGCCAAGACTTACCAGCGGCCCACCGACCCTTCGCTCTATGTTGGTTCCCAAGTGTGCCAAAGCTGCCACGAGGACACGCCCACTAAGGATTTCTACAAGAACTACGAGGCATCTCCGCACTTCGTAACCACCATGGACACCAAGAAAGGGCCACAGTGGCAGGGTTGCGAGGCTTGTCATGGGCCGGGCAAGGAACACGTCGGCGGAGGCGGAGACAAAAGTAAGATTTTTACCTTCAAGGACGTTTCGGCAAAGGAAGTGAGTGCCCGCTGCCTGGATTGCCATCAGTATGGCGAAGAGCACGCAAATTTTGGCCGCTCCGCGCACCTGCAAAACAACGTCGGGTGCACCGATTGCCACTCGCCCCATCACGCCAAAGAAAGCCAGTTTCTGATGAAGGAAAAGCAGCCGCAACTGTGTTACGGCTGTCACATCGAAACAAAGCAGCAATTCACGCGCACCTTCCATCACCGTGTTAACGAGGGATTAGTGAAATGCGACGACTGCCACAATCCGCATGGTGGGTTCCTGGTTCGCCAGGCGCGAGCGACTATCTCCCAAGACACCGTCTGTTTCAAATGCCATACGGACAAAGCCGGTCCCTTTGTCTTCGAGCATCAGGCAGTGAAGATCGAAGGCTGCATTTCCTGCCACACACCTCATGGCTCGTCCAATCCGCGCTTGCTCAAGCGCAGTCAGGTGAACCTGTTATGTCTTGAATGCCATTCGCTCACCGTGGACGCCGGAGCTCCCGCCGTACCTACGTTTCATAAGCAAGACCAGAAGTATCAGGCGTGCACCCTTTGCCACGTGGCCATCCACGGGTCCAATTCGAGCAATGTGTTCTTCAAGCCGTGAGGAGGTGGGCGATGCGTAGAGTCAGAACCGGCTTCGAATACCTCTTTTGCTGCTTTCCGAATGCCTCGATCTTTCTTTTCGGCGCGGCTCTCCTCCTGCTTGCCGCAAAATGTTGCTCCGCGCAGCAGCCAGATCCGGAAGGCGTTGAGCAAGGAAATTACAACATCAAACAATCCGTGGAATTCGGCTACCGCTTCACGGACGTTACCGGTAGCCAGACAACGTATGACACGTTTGTGAATCTCCAGCAAGGTCCGCGATTGCTCGACTTCACAACCGAGATGAGATCCCTGAACCATGAAGGTGTGTTCTTCGATCGACTGTCCTTCAGCAATTTCGGTTACGGCGGAGACCCCCAAAATGTATCCAGGCTGAACATCAGCAAGAACAAATGGTACGACTTCAGCGTGCTCTTCCGTCGGAACGAAGACGCATGGGATTATTCGCTGCTCGCGAATCCGTTGAATCCGGTCACGCCGGCGTTTGCGAATGCTCCTCCGGGCTTTACTCCGATTGTTAGCACGTCGCCTCACCTCTACAGTACACGCCACAAACTCAGCGATTTCGACCTTTTGCTGCTCCCGCAATCCAGGATTCGATTCCGATTTGGCTACTCACGAGGAATTTTTGAAGGCCCCGGATTGAGTTCCATCCATCAGGGCACCGAGCAGTTGCTGTTTCAAGACTATAAGACAACGCAAAACAACTACCGTCTCGGTGTCGATTTCCGAATCTTGCCGAAAACCAGCATCAGCTATGACCAGATCTGGAGCTATTACAAGGGAGACACCGGCGCTAACGATCAGAATCAGCTCTTCGCACTTTCAAGCGGTGCTCTCGTGGACATAGGCGTTGTGTTGAACGCCGGAGCGAGTCAGCCTTGCTCCAGTACCTTCCTCGCGGGGGGAGTTGTCAATCCCGTTTGTAACGCCTATTTCGACTACCTTCGCCACGGCAGGACCCGTACCGGTGCTCCTACCGAGCAGCTGAGCCTGCAATCGAACTACCTACCGGGCTGGGATCTCGCGGCTAAAGTGAGTTATACCAGCGGAAGCACCAACGTGTTTGACTGGCTCGAGAATTGGAACGGTCTCGAATCAAAGTCGAACACGCGGGGCGAAACAATCACTGGACCGGTCTTCGGCGAGCGCGTGGCGACAACAGCTGATTTCGGCGCCACCTGGCACCTAACCAGCAAATTGAGCTTCATCGATTCGTTCCATTATTCGAATTTCCACAATCCCGTCGAGTTTGACCCCTCCACGTGTTCCTTTTTCGGCCCGAATCTCCTTACGCCCCCGACCGTTTTTTCGCCCGCGGCGGCTTTGCCGCTCACTTGCGCGGCGCCCTCGGACGCTGTTGCCGGCACGCCCGTCCATACCTCAAAATCAGGTCCCGACCTTTCACTCGCCGAGTCCAGCCTCTTCCTGAAACAGGATGAAAAAACCAATCTCGCAGAACTCGAGTACCAATTTTCGCCGCGGCTCGGGGCGCGCCTGGGATTTCGCTACCGCCACCGAGCGATCAACGACAAGGACTTTGAAGCGGTCTCCGAAGTCTTTTTCCCGGACAATGCCAATCGCGGGGACTGCGCTCTCGAGAACGGCGTGCTTCCCGTAGGCTGCACGTCCAACGGCGACGGCTCATTCACATTCACAACTCCACGACCCATCGAACTCGACACCGGCGAAACTTTCATTAACGAATACTCTGGCGTCTTCGGCATTTGGGCCAAGCCTTTGCCTTCCTGGAGGATTAGCTTCGATACCGAATTGATGAGTGCGGACAACTCGTTCACCCGCATTAGTCCGCGACAGTCGCAGGAATATCGTATTCGTTCGACATACAAGCCAGCCCCCTGGCTGAATCTGAGCGGATCCATCACCATCTGGGAAGCTCGCAACAACGTACCGGAGATTGACAACCTTCAACACAATCGTTTCTATGGTTTCTCGGCATTGTTGCAGCCGAGAGAATCTCTCGGGCTGGAGTTCGGCTACGACTACAATGACGTCTTCTCCCAAATTCTGATCTGTTACGTCACCAGTGTTCCGCCTCCCGGATTAAGTCAATGCCCCGGGTCGTCACTGGTGCAGCAGCTTTCGACTTATACCAATACGTCCCATTATGGCTACTTTGCCGCGAACTGGTCGCCTTGGAAGCGCCTTGTGCTGCATGTAGGTGCGAACCTTACCGGCACGAATGGCTCAGTGTTGATTCTCAGTCCTAACGCACCGTCGGGGCCGCTCAATTCATTTTGGGCTCAGCCTGTCGCAGGCTTCGAATATGCGTTTGCAAAAGGATGGACCGGAAAGGCCTATTGGGGTTATCACGGCTATCACGAAGATCAAACTCCCCAATCGCCTCAGGACATTTTTGTTCCACGCAACTTTCATGCAAATTTGGTCACCCTTTCTCTTAGGTATGCGTTTTGAAGGAGTCTCGATTCTAGTTTAGGAGAAACTTGCACGATGAAAACCAAATCGATCTCGAGAATAATTTGCATCGCAACTGTTGTTGTTGCTCCACTTCTGCTCTGCAGCAGGACCAGGGCGGACGACAAGAGCGCTGCAACCTACAAAGCGAAATGCGTGACATGCCACGGCGCTGATGGAAAAGGGGATACGCCTGCCGGCAAGAGTACCAAAGTGCGCAGCTTCGCGGACCCGGAGGTAGTCAAGGCGAGCGACGACGATCTCGCCGGGATCATCGAAAAGGGCAAAGGTAAGATGCCCGGCTATGGCAAGAGTCTGAAGCCGGACGAAATCAAGGACATGGTGGCCTACATTCGTAGCTTGGCAAAGTGACCTTACCGAAAGGCCCTCGCCTTATTTGCCCTGCCCGTTCTTTGGGCGGGAATGGGAGCCTCCGCTCCTTGAGGATTTGTAGTAGTAGGGAAAACTAAACAAGGAGGAAATGATGAAGAAAATTTTCTTAGGAGTAGCAATCGTAGCGATGTTGTGGCTGGCCGCGTCCGTTTCGCGCGCTCAAGATTCTGCCAAGGGCGAAAAGACTTTCAAGGCAAAATGCGCTGGTTGCCATGGCGCGGACGCTGCCGGCAAACCGGCGGTGAAGTCGCCCTCGATCAAGGGCAAGAGTGCCGAAGAAATCGCCAAAGTGTTCTCCGCTTCGCCGAAGCACGCGAGCGTAAAAAACCTGGCGCCGGCAGATGTGAAGGATCTCGCTGCTTATCTGGGAACTCTGAAGTAGTTAAATATCTTCGCTGATGCGCCTGCCTCTGCAGGCGTCATCTCCAGATACACCTGCAATGCTTCAGCGAACATTTCGCGGACATCCGCGATAGCGAATCAATATTATCTCTAGCTACGTCAAGGGCAGCGAATTCGGAGCACAGCTATGCCTTCCTCTGAAAAACTCGACACCCACCACAAAGCGCTCATCCTGAACCTCGATCCGTCCACCTTCGGCTCTTTCGCCGAAATCGGCGCCGGACAGGAAGTCGCGCGCTGGTTCCTTATAGTGGGCGGCGCCTCCGGCACCGTTGCCAAAACTATCTCGGCCTACGACAAGGAAGTCAGCGACGATCTCTACGGCTCCGGTTCGCGCTACGTTTCCATGCAGCGTCTTGAAGTGATGTTGGAGAACGAGTGGGCCCAATTGCTTACGCAATTGGAAAAAACTCGCGGGTCGCAGACTCGTTTCTTTTCCTTTGTTGATACCGTCTCGGCGCGTAACTTCGCCGGAACCAATGACCCCCATGGCTGGATAGGTCTGCGGTTCCAGTTGCAGCCTGGCGGCCCACACAACGATATTCTGCTGCACGTTAACATGCGGGATCCCTCGAATGTCCTTCAGCAGGAGGCCATCGGTGTTCTAGGCGTCAATCTCATCTACGCCGCGTTCCATCAATTAGCAACAAAAGAATCGTTTTTCGCCGGCCTGGCACAAGATGTCGTAAAAGAACGAATCGAAATCGACTTCGTTGATTTTCACGGCCCCGCGTTCGCCAACTGGGATCGCCCCACGCTCTTGGCATACCTCGTACAAGCAGGACTCGCAGAGGCTGTGTTCTTCGCCTCGACCGGCACCAGTGTCCCTCCCACTGAGGTCCTGTACAAAAAAGCCATTGTGCTCGCGCCGGGAAACTTCGGACATGTGGACCCCGCTCACGGGCAGATTCATGCTCAAGTGCTGGCGGCAGGAGTTCAGGAACTTGGCCAGGAATTGGGGGAATCCAGCTCCGCACCGATTGGCATCTTTGCCCTCTCTGCGGCTCCGCTTGGGTCCGAAGTGTCAGCGCCTGAAATCCCCGACCTGCTGCGTCGTATCGGTGCACTTCTCGCGCAAGGTGGCAACGTGCTCTTATTTCGCCAACGTGAGCTCTATGCCATGACGGCCCTGGTGAATCGCCACACAAAAGCACCCGTGCGCTTCGTCGCAGGTCTTTCGCTCTTGATCCGAGCCTTTGATGATTCCTACTTCAATCTAGAAGGCCGACGTCTAGAAGCTCTCTCTCGTCTCTTTGCGCAGAATGTGCGCATCTACGCCTATCCAATGACTGCGGTGAATTTGCAGGAAGCAATTAAAGGTTTCTCGCCCACTGGTTTGGAATGGAGTGAGACGAACGGTTGGGTCTCCGCCAAACAACTGCGTGTCGCACCTCCTCTCGGCCATCTCTATGCCTATCTTCTCGCAAGCAATTTCCTCGTCCCCATGCAAATTCCCGTACCCGTTGCGGCGTGAGCCGCACCAAAAATGGCCCATACCGCAATCAGAGACCATGGGGTTGCATGGAGACTTCGCATGTCCTTTCGCTCTGCTTTCACTGGCGTCCTGATTTCGTTTTGAAGATATTACTGAAACCTGAAGAATGCACACTGTCAGAAATGGCAGTTCTAGAAGAACGACTCCTATGAAATACATGTAAAGACGACTGGCACGTAGGTGGTGTCACCATTGTGGACATCTTGCCCTGGCGATTGACCGAAAGACCTAACGGCTGCGGCCTCATCGTCTTTCCATGTCTGCACTAACTACACATGACGTCGAAATTGCTGACTCATAGGCTGAGCACGTTTAACAGGCATTCGGGCCAGTCAAATGGCAAGGTGGGAGCAGGGAGGAATCCTGTGAAAAGGTGGTGGATTTGGAAGGGTCTGGCGTTAGTGTTGCCGCTTTTCGCTATCTTCCTATTGTGGAATTACGGCGTCGGTGCAGCAAGACGCGCACGCCGACAAGCAGAAAGCTCGGCAAGGCCGGTCGCACTACCTCAGCAACTTAGCTCTGGTGGCCAAACCTCCTTGCGAGGCATCATCCAGTCCGGAAATCTCTCGGAACTGCGCTGGCCTGACTTTAGCGATTATGGCAAGCACGTGCAGAAATTTTACGAGTCGAACGGGTATTCCCTTTCGTGGATCAGGGGAATGCAACCGACTGCGCAGGCTCAGCAGTTAATTTCGATTCTGCTAAGAGCCGAGCAAAAGGGATTGGCCGCCGAGGACTATGACGGGCCGCGTTGGGGCGGCCGACTTGCGAAGCTTAAACCCACCAGTGTGCAGCCATCCGAAGCAGATGCGGTCCGATTCGATGCCGAGCTCACCGTTTGCGTGATGAGATATATCTCGGACCTCCACATCGGTAAGGTGAATCCGAAGCATTTTGATTTTGGCCTCGACGTCGAGACTAAGAAATACGATCTGCCCGATTTTCTGAAGGCAGATGTTGTCGATTCCTCCGATGTTGCTGGCGCCCTAGCGAAGGTGGAACCTCCCTATCCTGGATACCAACGCACGATCCAAGCTCTGCAGTCTTACTTGGAGTTTGTGAAGGAATATGATTGGAATCAGCTTCCTGCCATACAAAAAACGATCGCACCGGGCGACTCCTATTCGGGAGTCCCTCAACTGAGTAAATTGCTCCGGCTCGTGGGCGATCTCTCTGCTGACGCGAACGTTCCCGCCGATGGAACGGTCTATCAAGCTCCACTAGTGGACGCAGTCAGGAGTTTTCAGCGCAGGCATGGCCGAACCCCGGATGGACGAATTACCGCGCAAACCTTGGCCGACCTGAATGTTCCTCTTACGAATCGAATACGCCAGATGCAACTTACCCTAGAACGCTGGCGGTGGCTGCCCGTTGGTCTTCACTCGGCTCTCATCGTCGCGAACATCCCCGAATTTCGCCTCCGTGCATACGATGAGAACTACAAGATCGTGCTGTCGATGAATGTCGTGGTGGGCAAAGCCTATGCCCACGATACCCCCGTATTTACAGACACCATGCAATACGTCGTATTTCGGCCGTACTGGAATGTTCCCTATTCCATCGCCAAAGCTGAATTCCTCTCGCGCCTCGCTCGCGATCCCGACTACTTGGCTAAAAAGGGATTCGAGGTAGTGAACAGCGGCCAGGATGTCGTCACGTCGGGAGCGGTGACGGGCGACATACTCGCTCAGCTCCGGGCAGGGAAACTTTACATCCGGCAAATGCCAGGTCCTAAGAACTCACTCGGACTTGTGAAATTCATCTTTCCGAATAGCTCTAACGTGTACATGCACGATACGCCCGCACAGGAATTCTTCGCGAAGTCGCGACGGGATTTCAGCCATGGCTGCATTCGCCTGGAAAAGCCGGCCGATCTGGCCGTATGGGTCCTGCGAGAGAATCCGGGTTGGGACATGGATCGCGTCCACGCGACGATGAATGGAACGCCAAATCAGCAGGTGAATCTGGCCAATCCGATTCCAGTGTTAATTCTGTATGGCACCGTTATCGTGACTGAGGATGGAATCGTTCATTTTTACGACGACATCTACGGGCACGACGCTGCGCTCGAAAAAGCTCTTGCCAAGGGTTACCCGTATCCTGGTTAATCGCTGGCGATGAGATTCGCAGGACAGTCGAAACACCACTGCCGAACGCGGCCGACGTCCAAGTGGATGAAGTCCGAGTGAGGATAGTAGCCCACGCCGCCGCGAGCCAGACCGAGAGCAGCCTTACGCAGTTTGAAGGTGTCGATGCCGGGCATCCGCAAATCGATAGCTTCCGCCTGAATGTGAAGGCTGTTCTTTGCGACTCCAGCGGTACGAGCGCGGAGAGATTCGTTCGTCGAAGAAGTGCGGTAGCCGCAGACAATGTCGATCTCGCCGCTTGGACGACCGACCGACGTAGTGAGATCAGAGAGGATATCGTATAGGCGCGGATCGAAATGGCGAACATCGCCGGTCCGATGATCGCGCAGGAAAAAATCGAGCTTGGCGAGCGCGTCTGGAATGTATGCGTCGCCGCGGCGATAAACAATGTCAATACGCTCACCGGTGTGCGTGTTGTAAAGCAGTAGGCGATGATCGTGGCTGTCAGGAGAAAATGTCCGTTGAGTGGAAACCTCGCGCGCTTGAGGCTGCGCGCCGACTGACAGGACCAGGAATAGCATTGCGCTCGCAATCCAAAGGCTGCATGAAATTCTTTTAGATATCTGCATCTGTCTCTTTCAAGGCAATTTAACACACGCAAGCACATCGCTTCATTGCTCCAAGTCAATCAGGCTTCAACGCTTTCCGACCCAGCAAAATCACCTGTCCCAGACAGAAGCTTTATACAAGATGGTGTTGCTTACCAGACCAGTGCCGATCACTAGCCAGAAATGGGGTCTGGGAGATGAATGTGAAGACGCTTCGCGTTTCGCGGACTTCTTCCAACCCACAACCCAACCCACAACAACCTGCGTCTTATATAACTTCCGCGTAGTTTGGCAGTCCCCGCGTTGTTGCAAGTTGTTGTAAAACCTAACCACGCAACCCTGATAAGGGCGAGTTCGGTGGTTCAAGTCCACCCAGGCCCACCATTATTAGAGACACCTGGAAATCAAAACTTCGAAGCAAGACCTACCGCGGAGATTTCGTGGCGGCGGTGATTCTTCGCTACTGCCGAACGGTCCGCCATAATATGCGCGGTCGATGCTCGCAACTGAGATGGGCAGTCTCCAAGGCGCTGTGGTTCACCAACCAATCAGAGAAGTAGACTCTAAGCGGCGGTTTCTTCCCCTCGTGCGAACATTGCGTGGGCGAAAGTAGGCTACTATTCCTTCCGAGAAGACTAGCCGTTGCGAAACAAAAAGTCGGCTTTCGACGTTACTACCTGTAAAGGATGGCCTCACGATCCCACCGCAAGGAGTATAACCATGGAAAATTGGTGGCAGAATCTCAGGTTTGCCGCAAGGCAACTGCGGCGGAACCCCGGGTTTACAGTGGCGGTTGTCATTACGCTGGCTCTCTCGATAGGCGCGAACACCGCCATCTTCTCGTTGGTGAATGCGCTCATGCTGAAGAGCCTGCCCTACGCCCATTCGGAGCGGATGGGAACTTTCTACGCGCGCGTGACAGGTCCAGGCGCTTCCGACGAGCGTACCGGCATCGACGGTGAGAAGTGGGAACTGCTGCGCGACAATGTTCCCGCGCTGATGCCCGCAGTATCGGGCGGCACCTCGGGTGTCAATCTCAAGGCGGGTTCGCGCGTAGAGTACATCCATGAGGGACGCGTCTCCGCGCACTACCTGGACGTCCTGGCCGTTCAGCCTCTCTTAGGCCGCAATTTTTCGGAGGACGAAGACCGTCCACACGGGCCCAAAGCCGCCATCCTCAGCTATAGCCTATGGCACAGCGTCTTTGGCTCAAATCCGAACATTCTGGGGCAAGCCATACTCTTGAAGGGCGAACCGTACACGGCCGTCGGCGTACTGCCGCAGGGCGCGACGACTCCGTTGAACGCTGACGTCTACACGAATCTCCAGCCCAGCCGCGAGGGCGAAGGCGGGGGATCGAACTTTGACGCCATCACTCGTCTGCGGGACGGTGCGAACTGGCAAGAAGCGAACGCCGAGATCAACCACGCGTGGGCGAGCCGTGCCCAGCGCTTTGCAAAGAACAGCCCGGGCTCGCAGGTCACCTATTACTCCGTGCCATTCCAAAAGGGCCAGACCGACGCGCTCCGTCCCCAGGTATTGGCGCTCATGTTGGCCGCATTGTTCATCCTGCTGATCGCTTGCGCCAATCTAGCCGGGCTGACGATGGTCCGAATGCTGCGCCGCACTTCGGAGGTCGTGACGCGGCTCGCGGTCGGGGCTTCCCCGTGGCAGATTCAGAAACAGTTCTGGATCGAGAATTTGCTGCTGGCGCTCGTGGGCGGAGGTGTTGGTATTGGTGTGGGCTTTCTAGCCCTGCGCGGCCTCCTGCTACTTTTGCCCGAACACTTTCTCCCCGTTGCCAGCGTTCCGATTGACGCTCGAGTCATGGTCTTCACTCTCGGCGCCGCGCTGTTGACGAGCGTCCTGTTCGGGATGCTGCCGGCGCTCGCCGCGCGAAAGGTGGATTTAAGAGCCTCGATGGCGGGGCGGTCCGTAGCCAGCGCCGGCAGTCTGCGTCTTCGCCAAACTCTGATCGCCGGTGAGGTGGCCCTCACAGTCGTACTGCTGGCTGCATCAGGGCTCCTCATCCGCACGCTGGTTCACCTGGAGACTCTGGTGCCGGGCTTCAATCCCAACGGAGTCATGACTGCCAAGGCCTCACTCGATGACGTCCGGTTCCACGACCCCGCAACTTTCAGAAAGCTGATGGACGAGAGCACGGCTGCCATGCGGCAAATTCCCGGAGTGCAGAATGCCGCGGTGGGACTGACTCTGCCATACGAACGCGCCTTGAACGACGGCGTCACACTCAGCGACGGCAAAGAGGCAGGCCGCGAGGATGGGACAGATGTGGTCTATGTCACGCCGGGATATTTCGAAACGTTGCAGATGCCGATGGTGGCGGGCCGCGCCATTACAGATTCTGACGGGCCAAGTACGCAGCGCGTAGCCGTGGTCAACCAGGCATTCGCTCGCAAGTTCTATGGCGGGACCAATCCAGTGGGCCGCTACATCAACAAATACACCATGATCGTTGGCGAAGTCGCCGATGTGTCCGTATCGTCCGGTCTGTACGCGGGCGCACCGCTTATGAGCGAGCAGGCCATGTACATCCCGGCCTCTCAAGTGGATGCGCACTTTCTTGCCCTGGTCCATGTGTGGGTTCAGCCAGACTGGGTTGTCCGCACATCCGGCGCGACCGAAGGATTGCCAGCCGAAATGCAGCGGGCGCTGGCCAGCGTGGATCCCAACCTGCCTTTCTCGGGCTTCTACGGCATGAAGGATCTCCTGGCGCGGACATTGGCAACACAACAGATCGAAGTGGCACTACTGGGCGCCATGGCAGCGCTCGCACTGATGCTGAGCGCGGTCGGTATCTTCGCACTGGTGGCCAACATGGTTGCGCAGAGAACGCGGGAGATCGGCATTCGAATGGCTCTGGGATCAACTGTCGGCCAGGCCATGGTGGAGATCGGCTTTTCCGGGGCGGGCGCGTCGCTCGTGGGTGTTGTTCTGGGGCTGGCGCTATCCGCTGGAGCGCTACGAGTGATGCGCAGCGTGCTTTATGGCGTAGGCGTTTACGATGCGCCAACCCTGGCCGCGGTAGTGGTCACCCTTGTGTTGGTGACGGTACTGGCGACGGCCCTGCCAACTCTGAGGATCGCGAAGATCGATCCTGCCACGACACTACGCGAGGAATAAGATTATGGTACGGCACCAAAGCACAAAACGACCGCGGGGTGTCCCACCATAAGTCCAGGCAGTCAGCCAGACGTAGACTGGCTCGATGGCCTCTGGTTCTTCTCGCACCACTGTTTCAAATTCCGGGAGTTAATGACCCGCGGGCTTTTGCTCCGGCGCCGGGGGCATCGGCGGCGGAGTGAATTTGGCGTCCTCCACGGGGACGTTCTGCTCCACCTGGTTGATTTGAATCGTAAAGCGATTGCCCGGGCGCGAAAGCGTCCAACGGAAAGGGATCTTCACGCCGCCCTCGTCGCGGTAATCGGCATAGTCGATCTGCGTGGGATTACGCCCGAGAGCGGTTTCCGCGTAACGCACCAGGCGAACCAACAAGCCGGATTGCTGATCGACGTATAGCCGCAAAGGCGGCTGGCCCTCGTTGCGTCCGATGACGAGATACGTCTCATGGCCGTCGATTTTTTCACCGGGCGCGACGAGAAACTTTTTGTAGAGAGACTTTACGTGCGCTGGGAAATACAGGTCCGCATCGATGCGCACGGCGTCGTTCTCCGCGGCGGACATCATGTGGGGATGCCCGGCGTTGCTCAGCCAGCCTTGCTTGCCGTCGAAGGCCGTGATGCTCTCGCTGTTGGGCAGGTGCATGATCGAGAGGCGCTTGTCTGGAGCTTTTGCATAGACCTCGATGGGAAGCTGATGGCCGTTGGCGTTGATTTCCCCTTTTTCCACGCGGCTGGTGACCTTCTGCAGAGCGGCTTCACCGCCGACGGCGGCTAGATATTTATCGAGCAGCTGGTCGGCCGGAGGGAATACCGGTTTGGCCTCGCCGGGTGCTTTCACGCGTTCTGCCTCGACCTTCGGCTCCTCGTCCGTGATGATGGGAGTGGCTGCGGGTTCGGCAGCTCCGCGATGGCACGAATAACAGGTGACCTCGCGGTGCCCCTCAAAATTGTCCTTGTTGATGGCGAACATCATCTTCATCATCTTGCGCGCGGTAACTTTTGTCTTTTTGTCGTCCTTATCGAATTCCATCTTCTGGCCTTCGCGAACATGGCAATACTCGCATTCGACGCCCAGGGACGCAGTGATGAACTGCATGGAAGGAAACACCAGGTCGGCGGGAACTCCCTTCAGGGCCTGGATGTTTTTGAATTGCTCCTCGGCGAGTTTGGGGGCTGCAGGCGGTTGCGGCGCATTGCTTTGGGCCGTTGCCCCAGCGATGGCCAGCCCCGTACCCAGAGCCAATCCACAAAAAACAATGGTTACATTACGTTCGTTCGAAATCATCCTCAGCCCCTTGAACGTTAATTTTTCGAGAAAAAGTGTATCAGAAAGCGGACCACGCCCGCTCGAACGGAAATCGCGGCGGCGCAGCTCAGGCAGAGAGATCGCCGCGTTTGGCGAGTGCGGTAATGCGGTCGGCGGCGCGGAAAGCCAGCGCCTCGATGGTCATGGTGGGCTGGCCGCGGCCGGACGTGACCAGACTGCTGCCGTCACAGAGAAATAGATTTTTCACGTCGTGCGTCTGATGGTCGGAGTTGATGACGGAACTCTTCGGGTCTTTTCCCATGCGGCACGTCCCGAGCAGGTGCACGGCAAATTGCTGCTCCTGCACCGGAGGGGCCCACATTTTCTGCGCACCAGCCGCATCGAGAAGCTCCGTGGCGCGGGCACTCAGCCACGTGCACAATTTGAGGTCGTCGGGATGATCCTTATAGGTCATGCGAAGCGCGGGAAGTCCCCAGGCGTCTTTCAAATCCGGATCGAGCGAGAAACTATTGTTCTCCACGGGCAGCGAAGTGCCGTGGCAAAAGATCTCGACGGTGCGCGTGAAGTTGTGGCTCAAAACGTCTTTGAAGCCCTTACCCCATCGCGGAGTGTCCGGCGGCAGGCTGCCCAATGCCATACTGATCGGCGTCAGATCGAACCGCGCGTCAAGCCCGCCGCCGCCACGGAAGCCTACTTTTTCCGGGTCGAGTTCGTAAAAATCGTGGAGGATCCGGCTGACAGCAAAACCTTTGTAGTCGTTGAGCGGGTGCTCAAAAACGCCCGTGGCAATCGCGCCGCTGTTGAGCATCAAATGCTTGCCGACCATTCCGCTGCTATTGGCGAGGCCATTTGGAAATTGCTTGTTGGCGGACAGCAGTAGCAGGCGCGGAGTTTCGGCACCATTCGCGCAGACAACCACTGCTTTGGCCTTCTGGCGCTGCACGTTGCGCTTTTCGTCGAAATAAACGGCTCCCGTGGCGCGGCCGTTGGCATCCACCTCGATTCGGTGCACGTAGGAGTTCGGGCGAATTTCGCAACGGCCGGTCTTTTCCGCCATGCGAATGGCGGTGGCCAGTGAGCTCGATTTCGCGCCCACTTCACAACCGAACCCCAGGCAGAAGCCGCAATTGACGCAGGCGCTGCGTCCCGGACGCGGCTGCGAAAGTATGGCCATGGGCGCGGGGAAGGGATGCCATCCAAGCTTCCGCGCAGCGCGCTCAAAAAGCACGCCCCCCGATTTTACAGGCAGCGGCGGCATCGGATAGGGCTTCGAGCGCGGCGGATCGAACGGGCTAGCGCCGGCCTGGCCGGAGACACCAATCTCCCATTCCACTTTCGTATAGTAGGGCTCGAGATCGGCGTAGGTGATGGGCCAATCGGCCATCGCCGCGCTCGCCGCAGGGCCAAATCTGGTGTGCTCGGTAAAATCAATTTCGTGGAAGCGCCAGAAATTCGCGGTGAAGTGCACGCTCGTTCCGCCAACAAGGCGGCCGTATACGAGCGCGCGCTGGGGCTTGGCTTTTTCATCCGGCGTCTTACGAAAAGTATTGGGCTGAAGCTCGGGATGATTGGTCAGAAGGTCCTGATTCAGGACTTTAATTTCGTCGTGAACGAAATCCTTCTCTGTGAGGTACGGACCCTGCTCCAGCACGACTACTCGGTAGCCGTTGCCGGATAATTCTTTAGCCAGAATGCCGCCTGCCGCGCCCGATCCAATAATTACGAAATCGACTTCCTCGGATGTTTTGTACTTGGGCTGCTCGGGCTTCATGATTTGGTTTTGTCCGCGTCCGTCGGATTTGGCTGCCAGCCTGGATAGTCCTTGTCGTAATACCCGAACGGTGGTTGGAACATGTGCGCATCATCGCGGCCGATCACTTTCCAACCCACGCCATCGCGATTGCCGCGCTTATCGGAAGCGGGGTCAATCAGAAAACCGGAGATGGTGTCCACGCGTATTGTTTCAAAGAAAGTTTGCGCCGCAGAGCTAGGACGGAACGGCCGCCCTCTGCCTCCAGCGTGCCGCTCGTCCAGGGATTCGAGGATATCGTCTTGCTGCTCAGAAGTGGCGGCAGAGAATTTCTCCGTGCCGGGGAACATTTCGTGGACTCTGGCCTGCAGCCCGGGCAAGCCCTCGGCATACAACTTTTGATTGGCCTTTCCAAAAGTGACCAGAGCTCGATCGATAAAAAATACTACTCCCGCTTCGCGGGCGCCTGGCGTATCGGTCGTGGGAATGATGCGGGCGGAGACGGCCTCGATCTCCACAGCCTGTTCCGGCGAAAAGAATTCAAACTTGGGCGGCACGGCAGATTTTGCCGCCTGACGCGCATGCGTGGCAGCGGAGAGCATGGCAGGCCAGTGCGTGGACACCCAGGCTGCCGACATTCCCGCCAAACTCTGCGAGAGAATTTCACGGCGTGTAAAACTGTTCTTCATAAATTGGTCTGCCAAATGCAGGCGAAGTGAATGTATGCTGTGAGCTGAACAGGGTCAAGGAGAAATCGCCAAAGCTCGCAAGCAATTCAGGCCGATTTGGCCTGCTAGTTTGCAGAGTATTGCTAGCCTAGTGTACGATTTCGCTCGCGCGGCGAATAAATCAAATTCCCGATTGGTTGCAGCGAAAGAATGGCTACCTTTACAGGCGCAATTGGAACCGGAAGCAAATGGCTGCTCGACAAAATCGTCGGCGTTCTGGCGGCCACGGGCGTCAATCCCAATTTTTTGACGTTTCTCGGCTTGGTGGTGAATTTCATCGCCGCGGCAAATTTCGCGTTGGGACATTTCCGCATCGGCGCGCTGATTATTTTCTTCGCGGGCTTCCTCGATATTTTGGACGGGCAAGTGGCGCGACGCCAGAACCGCGTAACCGCATTCGGCGCTTTCTACGATTCGACTCTCGATCGTTACGCCGACATGGCGCTGTATATGGGGCTGCTCGTGTATTACTCGGTCAGCGGGCGCACGCCTTACGTAGTGCTTGCCGCCGTTGCAACGGCCGGCTCGGTGATGGTCAGCTATGCCAGGGCGCGCGCGGAATCGCTCATACCACAGTGCAAAGTCGGCTTCATGGAGCGACCGGAACGGCTGGTTTTGCTGATTATTGGCGGCTTCACCAACCGCATGGGCGCCGTCCTTTGGGTAATCGCGGTCGTCTCTACCATCACGGTTATCGACCGCATCGTGTTCACATGGCAGGAAACCAAAGCGGGCCGGACTATTCCGTGGATCAAACTGCCTTCCTAAGAATCTCCGCGACAACCTCGGCAGCATGCCCAAAAGTTAGCCTTGCAAGCTCTTCAGCCACTCTTCGACTGGCGCCGAGATGACTTCCCGCACGCGGTTCCGTAGAGCAGGTACATCTCGCTTGGTCATTCCTTTGGTCTCGATGATGTCATGGAGATGCACCGTGATGGTCGCGGGCCAAAGCATCCAGTGGCCGGTACGATGATGCTGATAGGAACCGACCAGGCTCACCGGCACAATCGGTATCCCCAACTGCTGCGCCACGCGGAAGCCCCCGTCTTCAAATCCGTCGACGTGACCGTTCCTGGAGCGCTTCGCTTCCGGAAAAATGATGAGGCTCGTTCCGCCGTCGACGGCATCCTGCGTAAGGCGCCACATGCGCTTGAGGTCGGAAGAGCGGCGCACGTCGGGGACGGGGACATTGCCAAAGCGCTTCATGAGCCAGCCATAGGCAGGGATTTTGAAGTGGGATTCCAGCTCCCAGCCCCGAACGTATTGCGGGATGGCGCAATACAGCATGAAGGGATCAAAAAGATTGACGTGATTTGCCATGAAGAAGCAGGTGCGCTGAGGATCGAAACCCGGCGAGCGTATTACCTGCACGCGCGCTCCAGAGAGAAATACGATCCGGCGGCAAAAGGTGCGCTGCAGCCAGTCGTGCTTGCGCGGGTCCAGAAAAATTCCGAGGAAGACAAGCACCGGAGCGGCCACGAAAAAATGCAAGCCGCTGAGAATCCAAAGGAACGCGCTGCGCAGCGCGAGCAGTCCGCGCTTCATATGTAGATGTCCACCACAGAGGGAAGCACGTCAAGGGAGATACACTCGAGCGAGGCAATTTCACCGTCGATCAAGACATCCACAGGAACCTGGGCGCCAAATTCGATGCGGCGGACAGCCCGGCGCGAAGCCAGGGGATGTTCGATGTGCGTGCCGTCGTAAAGTTTGGGAAGCATACGCAGCAGTCCGATGCGCCCGATCGGCCCCCAGCGGACAAACTCGATCAGTCCGTCCGAGGGATCGGCGCCAGGCGCAATGAGCATGGTGCCGCCGGTAAATTTGCTGTTGCTGAATGAGAGAAAAAGGCAGCAGCTCTCGTCCCAGTCTCTATCCTCGTCACAACGCAAACGAAACGCGCGGCGCCGCAACTGAACGACGCGCACGAATACGCCAAACAGATAGCCAAAGTACCCGAAGGGTTTGAAATAACGATTGGTCAGAGCGCCCACGTCCGCCGTAAAACCCAAACTTAGCAGGTTGAATGAATATACTTCCCCTTTGGTGTGCGTAAGTCGAAGGAGGTCGATCGGCCGCTTCCGGCCCTCGATCAAGGCCTGCAGTGAGGCTCCGGCGCCGTCTTCCGTAAAATCCCGGAGAAACGAATTGCCTGTTCCGAGAGGCAAGAATCCCAGGGCGATGCGTTCCTTGCCTCGGGCGAGTGCATAAACTCCGTTTAAGATTTCATGCGCCGTTCCGTCGCCGCCGACGGCGATGAAGCGACGATACCCTTGTCCGTAAGCTTCGCGGGCAAGCTCGACAGCATGGCCGGGGCCTGTCGAAGCAACTACATCAATCTTCAAGCCCTTCTCGCGCAGGCTGGCAAGCGCCGGGCCGGCGAGCTTGGCCGAGCGCCCGCCACCGGCGGCTGGGTTGACGATAGCGAAGAAGCGGTTTTTCAAAAGCGGCTCATTTCCCTTAATCCTCGCGCCTGAGTTGCATTATATGGGCAGAAAAGCTGTGGCCCGGTCGAGCTTCGCGATCTGCTCTGCCAGCGCGTTCCTCTTTATCTTCAGCGAGGCGGTGCGCGGAAAATCCTCGTCGAGCAGAACCACACCGTGAATGCGCTTGTAATTCAGAAGCTTGCTGTTGCGCGCGGAAATGTCGCGGCGAAGTTTCTCGCTGTAAGTTTGGCCGGGCTCGAGATGGAGCGCAAGCAGGAGCTGCTCGCCGACCATCGACCGTTGCGGCCAAATGTAGTTGGCAGCGAAAACGCAAAATTCCTTCACGGGAAGACTTTCGAAGACCGCCTCAATGTCCTCCGGATAAATATTCTTTCCTTCCTCGGTCACGATCATGTTCTTCTTCCGTCCGAAGAGTTGCAAATGGCCGGCAGGTTCGAACCGTCCGAGATCGCCAGTCATCAGCCATCCGTCGACGATGGCTTCGGCAGTGAGCTCGGGCTCGTTCAGATAGCCGGACATGATCGTTCTGCTGCG
>Ga0070693_100000154_pt1 | contig 31511 bp, 37 predicted proteins | sample KBSK1103metaG_FD_65472 | JGI IMG/M metagenome (GOLD analysis project Ga0070693, IMG submission 65472) | Corn, switchgrass and miscanthus rhizosphere microbial communities from Kellogg Biological Station, Michigan, USA - KBS K1-10-3 metaG | ecosystem: Host-associated > Plants > Roots >...
GGCCAGAGCATCGGCCCGGGCGCCTTCCCGGGGCTCATCGCGATCCTGCTCGCGGGCTGCTCGATTGCGCTTGTCTGGCGGGGCTGGCGCGAGCGCGCGAGCCAGCCACTCGTCGCGATCGGCGCATGGCTTGGCTCGCTGCCGCACGTGCGCAACTTTCTCGTCGCCACCGGCTCGCTCGTCTTCTATGTCCTCGCGTCGGACAAGCTCGGTTTCCTGATCTGCGGCGGCGTGATCCTGCTGTCGCTTTTCCTCACGCTGCGCGTTCGGCCGCGGCTCGCCATACCCCTTGCAGTGGCGCTGCCGATCCTGATCCACCTGATTTTCTACAAGATGCTGCGCGTGCCGCTGCCGTGGGGCGTGCTGCCGGTGCTATGGTAGGGAAGTAGGCGAGCGATGCTGCACGCGTACGCGCAGGCCTTCGCGCTCGTCTTCGATCCCTATGTCCTGACGGTGATCCTGTGCTCGGCGCTGTTCGGCCTGTTCGTGGGCTGCGTGCCGGGACTCACGGCCACGATGGCGACGGCGCTGCTCGTGCCGATCACGTTCTTCATGCCGCCGGTGCCAGCGATCGCGGCCATCGTCACCGCCACCGCGATGGCGATCTTCTCGGGCGACATCCCCGGCGCGCTGCTGCGCATTCCCGGAACGCCGGCATCGGCGGCCTATACCGACGAAGCCTATGCCATGACGAAGAAGGGCCAGGCCGAGATCGCGCTCGGCGCGGGGCTCGTGTTCTCCGCCATCGGCGGCCTGTTCGGCACCGCGGTGATGATCACCTCCGCCCCCGCGCTGGCCGAGATCGCGCTGAAGTTCAGCGACTTCGAGTACTTCTGGATGGTGGTGCTCGGCCTCGCAGGCGCGGTGTTCATCGGCAACTCGAGCATCCTGAAGGCGAGCATGTCGCTGCTCCTCGGTCTGCTGATCGCCTGCGTCGGCCTCGACAACCCGGCGGGGCACCCGCGCTTCACCTTCGGCAACGCCGAACTCACCGGCGGCATCAGCCTGATCCCGATGATGGTCGGCATGTTCGCGGTGTCCGAGATCCTGCGCTTCGTCGTGCACATGGATCCGCCGCTCAAGCTCGCCACCGAGAAGATCGGCAACGTGTTCAAGGGCATGTGGGCCCTGCTGGTGAAGTATCCGTGGCCGCTGCTGCGCGGCAGCGCCCTCGGCACGGTGATCGGCATCCAGCCCGGGTCGGGCGCCGACATGGCGGCCTGGATGTCTTACGCCATGGCCAAGAAATTCTCGAAGGAGCCCGAGAAGTTCGGCACCGGCCACGTCGAGGGCATCGTCGAGGCGGGTGCCGCCAACAACAGCGCGCTCGCCGGCGCCTGGATCCCCGCGCTGGTCTTCGCCATCCCCGGAGACTCGATCACGGCGATCGCGATCGGGGTGCTCTATCTCAAGGGGCTCAATCCCGGGCCGACGCTTTTCATCAACAACCCGCAGAACATCTACGCCATCTTCCTGGTATTCATCCTCGCCAACCTGATCATGCTGCCGCTCGGCTGGCTGACGATCAAGGCGGCGAAGAACGTGCTGCGCCTGCCGCGCAACATCCTGATGCCGACCATCCTGCTCTTCTGCATCGTCGGCTCTTTCGCCATCAACAACACGGTCTTCGGCGTGCTGCTCACGCTGGTGTTCGGCGTGCTCGCCTTCGTGCTGGAAGAGAACGGCTTTCCCGTGGCGCCGGCGATTCTGGGCGTGGTGCTCGGCCAGATGATGGAGGAGAACTTCATCAAGTCGATGATCAAGTCCGACGGCGACGTCACCGCGTTCGTCACCCGTCCGATCGCGATGTGGCTGGCGATCTTCACCTTCGTCATCCTGTTCTGGCCGGTGGGAACGTGGCTGTGGCGGCGCACCCGCTCGGCCTACTGAGATACTTGACCACGTTTTTTTCCTAACGCGGTCTGTCCCCCGCCAGCGTGATCCGATGCATGACGCGCCGGTACCCGTGGTAGTCGTTCACGGGGTTGTGCTGCACGCAGCGGTTGTCCCAGAACGCGAGCGAGCCGACGCGCCACTGGAAGCGGCAGGTGAATTCCGGCTTCACCTGGTGCTCGAACAGGAATCTGAGGAGCGGGCCGCTCTCGTCCCCGGTCATCCCCCTGAAGCGCGCGGTGTGGGCGACGTTTACGTACAGCGCCCTGCGCCCCGTTTCCGGATGGGTTCGCACAACGGGATGCTCCGCGGTGAAATCCTCCGTAGTGCGCGACTGTTCCTTGATCCGGTCCTCGCGGGTGCGCGACACGTCGGCGTTGGCCGATGAATTGACCGCGGTCAGGCCATCCAGAACCCTGCGCATGCCCGCAGACAGCGTCTCGTATGCGAGGTACTGGTTGGCGAACAGCGTATCGCCGCCATAGGGCGGCAATTCGCGCGCGAGCAGCATCGAACCCATGGGCGGCTCTTCGAGATACGTGGTGTCCGAGTGCCATATGCCGCCGAAGTTGTGACGCTCGTGCTCGAGCTTCTTCACCTCGATCACCTCGGGGTAGCCGTCGATTCCCCTCACGAACGGGTACTCGATCGGCTTGCCCATGCGGCGGGCGAACGCCATGAATTGCGCCGGCGTCAGCCGCTGGTCGCGGAAAAAGACGACCTGGTGCTCGAGGAGAGCACCGCGAATTTCGTTCTCCGGAAAATCCTCCGAGAGATCGACCCCGAGGAGCTCTGCGCCGAGCGCGCCGTCGAGGCGTCGGACTTCCAAAGGCCTACTCGACCTTGATGTTGGCGTTCTTGATGATCGAGCCGTAACGGGCCTGCTCGCTGCGCAGGAAGCTCGCCATTTCATCGGGCGTGTTCGATGCGGGATCCATGCCGAGCGAGAGATAGCGCTCCTTGAGATCGGGCGCCTGCATGGCTTTCGCGATCTCGGCAGAGAGCTTCGCCGTCACCTCTTTCGGCGTGCCGGGCGGGGCGGCATAGCCGATCCACGCGCCGATGTCGTAGCCCGGGATGTTCGCCGCTTCGGCGAGCGTCGGCACGTCGGGCAGCGCCGCGGTGCGCTTGCCGCTCGTGACCCCGAGCGCCTTGAGGCGCCCGGCCTTGATGTGACCGGCGAGCGACGCGACGGTCTCCAGCGCGTAGTCGATCTGACCGCCCATCAGGTCGCTCAGCGCGGGTGCGCTCCCTTTGTATGGCACGTGGCGCGCCTTCAGCCCGGCCATCGAGTTGAAGAGCTCCGAGACCAGGTGCGCGGTGGCGCCGGTGCCGGAGGAGGAGAAGGTGTACTTGTCCGGATTCGCCCGCACCAGGGCGACGAACTCGGCTGCGTTCTTCGCGGGGAACGATGGGTGCGTCACCAGCGCGAACGGTGCTATCGCGATGAGGCTGACGGGCTGCAGATCCTTCAGCGGGTCGTAGGGGACCTTCTGCAGGCTCGGCATGATCGAGATCGGCCCGCTGGAGGCGGCGAGCAGCGTGTAGCCGTCGGGAGAGGCTTTTGCGACCGCGTCGGTGCCGATCGAGCCGCCCGCGCCCGGGCGGTTGTCGGCGACGAACGGCTGGCCGAGCTGCTGCTGCAGCTTCTCCGCGACCACGCGCGCGGCGATGTCGGTCGCCTGTCCCGGCGGCCAAGGCACCACGATCCTGACCGGGCGGTTCGGGTAGGCCTGCGCCAGCGCGGCCCCGGCGACGAGAAAGGAAATCAAGAATGCGGTGAAACGGTTCATTCCAGGTGCTCCCGTCACTCGACTCTGATGTTCGCGTTCCGGATGATTTCGCCGTAGCGATCCTGCTCCCGGCGCATGTACGCGGCCATTTCCTCGGGCGTGCTCGAGACCGCGTCGAGGCCGATGCTGATCATGCGTTCCTTGAGCTCGTCGCTTGCCAGCGCCTTGCGGATCTCCCCCGAAAGGCGCCCGACGAACTCGCGCGGCGTTCCAGCCGGCGCGGCATATCCGATCCACCCCGCGATGTCGTACTGCGGCAGCCCGGCGCTCTCGGCGAGCGGCGGCACCTCCGGCAGCGCGGCCGAGCGCCGCGCGGTGGAAACGCCGAAGGTCTTGACGCGGCCGGACTTGATGTGGGGCGCGGTGGCCGCCACCGTTTCGATGGCGTAGCTGATCTGGCCGTTCATGACGTCGGTGAGCGCGGGTGCGCTCCCCTTGTAGGGAACATGGCGGGCCTCGATCTGCGCCATCGTGTTGAAAAGCTCGGTCACCAGATGCGCCGTGGCGCCGGTGCCGGAAGTCGCAAAGGTGTATTTGCCCGGGTTCGCCTTGAGGAGCGCGACGAACTCCTTCGCGTTGGCCGCCGGGAAGGACGGCTGCGTGACGAGGGCGTAGGCCGTCAGGGTGACCAGGCTCACCGGCGCGAAGTCCTTGAGCGGGTCGTAGGGGATCTTTTGCAGGTTCGGCATGATCGAGAGCGGCCCGCTCGAAGCGGCGAGGAGCGTGTAGCCATCGGCGGTGCTCTTCGCGACGATGTCCGAGCCGATCGCCCCGCCGGCGCCGGGCTTGTTCTCGATCACGAAAGGCTGGTTGAGCGATTCCTGGAGCTTCTGCGCCACCACGCGCGCGGCGATGTCGGTCGCCTGCCCCGGCGGCCACGGCACCACCACCCTCACCGGGCGATTCGGATACGCCTGCGCCAATGCCGCACCAGCGGCAAAAAGGGAAATCAGAAATACGCTGAAACGGGCGGCGAGCGCGGCGAAGATTCGCATCGGTCCTCCTCCTCAGAAGGAATCGCCATTCTAGAACGTGCCGGGGTAGAGGCCGCCATCCATCAGCAGGTTTTGCCCGGTGATGAAGCCCGCCTGGGCGCTGCACAAGAAGGCGCAGGCGTCGCCGAACTCGTCGATGGTGCCGAAGCGCCCCGCCGGGTTTGCCTCGGTGCGCAGGCGCCGCAGCTCTTCCGCCGTCTTCCCGGTCTTCTTCGCATTGAACTCGAGGTTTCCGCGCAGCCGGTCGGTCTCGAACGGCCCGGGCAGGAGGTTGTTGATCGTGACGTTATGGCGCACCGTGGTGCGCGACAGTCCGGCGATGAAGCCGGTGAGCCCGGTGCGCGCGCCGTTCGACAGGCCGAGCTCCGGGATGGGCGCCTTCACCGCACCCGAGGTGATGTTGACCACGCGGCCGAACTTCCTCCCGATCATCCCGTCGACCACGGCGCGGATCAGGAGGATCGGCGTGATCATGTTCGCGTCGACCGCCTTGACCCACGCGTCGCGGTCCCAGTCGCGAAAATCGCCCGGCGGCGGGCCGCCGGCGTTGTTCACCAGGATGTCGGGCGCCGGCGCCGCCTTGAGCGCGGCCTCGCGCCCTTGCGCGGTGGTGATATCGCCCGCCACCGCGGTGACTTTCACACCAAATTTCTTTCTCAATTCGTCCGCAGTGGCTTCCAGCGCGTCGCTACCGCGTGCCGTGATGACGAGGTTCACGCCCTCGCGCGCGAGCGACACCGCACAGCCCTTGCCGAGTCCCTTCGACGCCGCGCACACCAGCGCGGTCCTGCCGCGAATTCCGAGATCCATGCTCTAGCTCCTTTTGAGTGACACGAGCAGCACGCCGAAGATGACCAGCGCCGCGCCCGCCGCCTGGCGCGCACCGAAGGGCTCGTCGAGCCCGGCCGCGCTCATTACCGCGACGCTCACCGGGCTGATGGCGCCGATGAGCGCGAATTCCGTGGCGCCGATCCGCCGCAGCGCCTCGGCCTGCAGAAACACAGGCACCACCGTGCTCAGCGTCCCGAGGATCGCGGCGTACAGCCATACCGCGGCGGGCAGCTCGAGCGACGCGGGGCCGTCGAACACGAAGAACTGCGCTACAGCGGGTACCGTCGCCACCGCCATGCTGTAGGCGGTGAAGCGCATCGAGCCGACGCGCTTCACGAGCTGGCTGCCGGCGACGAGATAGGCGGCATAGCACAGGGCCGAAGCGAAGACGAGCAGCACGCCGAGGAGGAAGAGCCTGCCTTCGCGCGTCGCTCCGACCTGGTTCGAGACGACGAGCGCGATTCCCGCGTACGTCAGCAAGAGCGCGACGAGCTGCGTCGCGGTCGGCCGCTTGCGCAGGAAGGCGAACGACAGCACGAGCACGAGGGTCGGGTAGAGAAAGAGGATCAGCCGCCCGATGCCCGCGCCGACGTATTGCAGGCCGATGAAGTCGAGGAAGCTCGCCAGGTAGTAGCCGAGGAAGCCGAGCCCCGCCACGCCGATCCAGTCGCGGCGCGTGAGCCGCGGCTCCTCCCGCCGCAGCCACCAGCCGATGACGAGGAAGAACGGCAGCGAGATCATCATCCGCAGGAAGAGCAGCGTGGTCGGCGTCACCGGATGGGCCGCATAGGAGAGCTTGATGAGGATCGGCCGCAGCGAGAACGTGAGCACGCCGAGGACGGCGAAGGCAATGCCCCAGCCGCGGTAGGCCGCGGCGCTCAGAACGCTCTTCTCAACGTTTTTTCCCGCCGAGGATCGACCCCAGCACGCCGCGCAGCACCTGACGCCCGAGCTCCGAGCCGATGCTGCGGGCGGCGCTTTTCGTCACCGCCTCGATGATTCCCTGCGACTGGCGCCCGCCGCGCGGCCCGGTCCGGCCGAACAGGATGTCGTGCACCGGGTCGTGGACCGGGTTTGCGCTTTCCTCGGGCTGCGCAGGCTTCGCCTCGGTGCGGCCCTTCAGCTTCTCGTAGGCCGATTCGCGATCCACCGCCTTCTCGTAGTGGCCGAAAACGTCCGAGGACTGGATGAGCTTCGCGCGCTCGTCGTCGCCGATCGGGCCGATCTGGCTTCCGGGCGGCACGATGAAGGCGCGCTCGACCACGCAGGGGCTGCCTTTCTCGTCGAGCAGCGACACGAGCGCCTCACCGACGCCGAGCTCGGTAATCACCTTCTCCGCCTTGAGCTTGGGATTCGGGCGCAGCGTCTCGGCCGCGGTCTTCACCGCCTTCTGGTCGCGCGGAGTAAAGGCGCGCAGCGCGTGCTGCACGCGGTTGCCGAGCTGGCCGAGCACGCTTTCCGGCACGTCGAGCGGATTCTGGGTGACGAAATAGACGCCCACGCCCTTGGAGCGGATGAGCCGCACCACCTGCTGCACCTTCTCGAGCAGAGCCTTCGGCGCCTCGGTGAAGAGGAGGTGCGCCTCGTCGAAGAAGAATACGAGCTTGGGCTTGTCCGGATCGCCCACCTCCGGCAGGTGCTCGAACAGCTCCGCGAGCAGCCACAGGAGGAAGGTCGAATAGAGCTTGGGCGAGTTCATCAGCTCGCCGGCGGCGAGGATGTTTACGACCCCCTTGCCGTCGCGCGTCTGCATGAGATCGCCGATGTCGAGCATCGGCTCGCCCAGGAACTTCGCCCCGCCCTGGCTCTCCAGCGCCAGCAGGCCGCGCTGGATCGCGCCGACCGACGCCGTGGAGACGTTTCCGTAGGCGGTCTTGAACTGCGCCGCGTTGTCGCCGACGTGCTGTAGCATCGCACGCAGGTCCTTGAGGTCGAGGAGGAGGAGTCCCTGGTCGTCGGCAATCTTGAACACCAGGGAGAGCACGCCTTCCTGCGTCTCGTTCAGGTCCAGCATGCGGCCAAGGAGAAGCGGCCCCAGGTCGGACACTGTCGCGCGCACCGGGTGCCCGGCCTTGCCGAATACGTCCCAGAACACCACCGGGCAGCCTTCCGCCGCCACCGAGACCTTGAGCGCCTTGAGGCGCTCGGCCACCTTCGGATTCGCGCCGCCGGGCTTGGCGATGCCGGAGAGGTCGCCCTTCACGTCGGCCATGAACACCGGCACGCCGATCGCGGAGAAGCGCTGCGCCAGCGCCTGCAGCGTGACGGTCTTGCCCGTGCCCGTGGCGCCGGTGATGAGGCCGTGGCGGTTCGCGAGACCCGGCAGGAGCGCCAGCTCCATCTTGTCGTTCTTGGCGATGAGCAAGGGCGGCGGCATGGCGCCAAATGTTACCTTTAGAATTGGCGCCATGGCGGGTCACAGCAAATGGGCGAACATCAAGCACCGCAAGGCGGCCGCGGACGCGAAGAAGGGCAAGGTGTTCACCCGGCTCATCAAGGAGATCACCGTCGCCGCGAAGCTCGGCGGAGGCGATCCCAACAGCAATCCGCGCCTTCGCCTCGCGCTGGACAAGGCCCGCGAGGCGAACATGACCAAGGACAGCGTGCAGAACGCGATCAAGCGCGGCAGCGGCGCGCTCGAGGGCGTCACCTACGAGGAGGCGCGCTACGAAGGCTACGGCCCGGGGGGCGCCGCGGTGATGGTCCACTGCCTGACCGACAACCGCACGCGCACGGTGGCCGAGGTGCGCCATGCCTTCACCAAGAACGGCGGCAATATGGGCTCCGACGGTTCGGTCGCCTACCTCTTCAAGCATTGCGGGCAGTTCGTGTTCGCCCCGGGCACCAGCGAGGACCGGGTCATGGACGTCGGCCTCGAAGCTGGCGCCGAGGACGTGGTGAAGAACGACGACGGCTCGATCGAGCTCATTTGCACGCCGCACGATTTTGCCGGCGTGAAGGCCGCGCTGGAGAAAGCGGGCCTCAAGGCCGAGCTCGCCGAGATCACCATGAAGCCGGGCGCAGAGGCGATGCTCGCCAGCAACGAGGCCGGGCGCATGCGCCAGCTCATCGACGCGCTGGAGAATCTGGACGACGTGCAGGACGTCTACACCACCGCGGTGATTACCTGAGAATCCTCGGGATCGATCCGGGACTGAGACTCACCGGCTTCGGCGTGATCGAGAGCGCCGGGCGCAAGCTCCAGTACGTCACGAGCGGCTGCGTGAAATCCGGCGAGGGCGACCTCGCGCAGCGCCTGAAGGCGATCCTGGAAGGGCTGAACGAGATCATCGCCGCGCACGGCCCGCTCGAGGTCGCGGTCGAGAAGGTGTTCGTCAACGTCAATCCCCAGTCGACCCTCGCGCTCGGCCAGGCGCGCGGCACGGCGATCTGCGCGGCGGTGCTGGCCGGCCTCCCGGTCGCCGAGTACACCGCGCTGCAGGTGAAGCAATCGGTCGTGGGCAACGGCCACGCCCGCAAGGAGCAGGTGCAGCACATGGTCCGGCGCCTGCTCGCGCTCCCGGGCGAACCGTCGCCCGATGCCGCCGACGCGCTCGCCTGCGCCATCTGCCACGCGCATGGCGCGAAGCTTGGTTCTCTTTCCACCAGGGGTTTTCGTCTGAAAAAAGGCAGGCTCGTGTGATCGGTCGCTTGAGCGGCAGGCTCGCGGCCAAGAACCCGCCGCAGGTGCTGGTCGATGTAGCCGGCGTGGGCTACGAGGTCGACGTGCCGATGAGCACGTTCTACAGCCTGCCCGCCACCGGCGACCCGGTGACGCTCCACACGCATCTCGTCGTGCGCGAGGACGCGCACACGCTGTACGGGTTCGCAACGCTCGAGGAGCGCGCCGCGTTCCGCCAGCTCATCCGCATCTCGGGCATCGGCGCGCGCACCGCGCTCTCGGTGCTCTCCGGGCTTTCGGTCGCCGATCTCGCGCAGTCGATCGCGCTCCAGGATTCCGGCCGCCTGACGCGCATTCCGGGCATCGGCAAGAAAACCGCCGAGCGGCTGCTCCTCGAATTGAGGGGCAAGCTGGCGGACGTCACCGCGCCGGCGCAGGAGCGGCCGAGCGACGTGCTCAACGCGCTCCTCGCGCTCGGATATTCGGACAAAGAAGCCCAGGCCGCCATCCGGGGCATCCAGCCCGGAATGCCGGTCGCCGAGGGCATTCGGGCCGCGCTCAAGGCGCTGGCAAAGTAAGCACGGCAGCTTTTTGTCAGATGGGGGAAAACACCGGAAATGGAGACCTCGATGACCAGGAAGGGATGGATTGCTGCAATGTTCTTTGGCGCGGCCGCGACGCTGAGCTGCGGCGGCGCGCTCGCCCAGGCCCAGAAGAAGGGCGACCTCGGCTGGTATGTCAGCGGTTCGATCGGGAAGAACGACGATCTCGACGACGAGCTCGCCTTGAAGATTTCCGGCGGCTACAAGTTCCACCCCAACATCGCTGTCGAGTTCGGCTACACCAGCCTTGGCGAGGCCAACCCTGGATTCGGCGTGCACGCGGAGGCGAGCGCGTGGGAGCTCGTCGGCCTCTTCAGCTATCCGCTCCAGAACCAGTTCTCGATCTACGGCTTGCTCGGCCTTGCAAAAATCGAAACCAAAGTCTCGTCGCCGGCACCCTTCTTCGGGTTCCCGAGCGGCAGCCGCACGGATACCAGCACCGAGCTCACGATCGGTTTTGGCGGCCAATACGACTTCTCGCCGAAGGTGGGCGTACGCGCCCAGTGGCAGCGCTATGACACGAGCAGCGAAATCGACGTGATCAGCCTCGGCGTCGTCTACCGGTTCTAATCGATACCCAGATGTTTGAAAGGAGTCACCTATGTTGATCAAGGGATGGATTCGGGCGTTGCTCGCGTGCGCCGCGATGGTGATGTCCGCCGGTGCTCTCGCGCAGAAGCAAAGCGACGCCGGCTGGTACGCCGGCGCCTCGCTCGGGCGCGCCGACCTCGGGCCGGACACCGACACCGCGCTGAAGATCTTCGGCGGCTACCAGATCAATCGCAGCTTCGCCGCGGAGTTCGGGTATTCGGATTTCGGCGACGTCACGGTGGGAAACAACAGCGTCAACGCGAGCGCGTGGGAATTGATCGGCCTGGGCAAGTTTCCGCTCGGCAACCAGTTCTATGTCTTCGGGCTCGCCGGCCTCGCCAAGATCAAGACCGAATCCACGGTCTCCGGACTGCGCGTTTCCGACGACAGCACCGAGCTCACTTTCGGTTTCGGCTTGCAATACGACTTCTCGCCGAAGGTCGGCGCGCGCCTACAGTGGCAGCGCTACGATACGAGCAGCGAAGTCGACGTGGTCAGCGTCGGCGTTCACTACAGGTTCTGATCGGCTTGAAAATTGCTGAACGCCGTCGACAGCTTTTTCCGTCACAGGTTCCCGACAGTTTTGAAACAGCGGCTGTGGCTGCAGCACAACGATCCCGATTAGCGGAAGAGTTTTTCGCTCGGATATCGAACGAAGTTAGGTTTGCAGAAAGGGCGGGAGGGTACCCTTTGGGGGCAATATCGCAAATCACCGAAGGAACTCCCATGCATACTCAAACGAAGGTTCTCGCCACTGCGCTACTCGCGGGTTTCGCCGCGCTTCCGACCCTCGCAATGGCGCAAGCCAAGGGCGGCAACGCCGACCTGGGCTTCTACGCCGGCGCTTCCGTCGGCCAATCGAAAGTCGACTGTGGCGGTCTGTCGAACTGCGATGACAAGGACACCGCGTATCGGATCTTTGGCGGCTACAAGTTTCACCCCAATATCGGCGTCGAAGGCGGCTATGCGCCGCTCGGCAATGCCGAGGGCAGCGGGCTCAAGCTCGAGTCCAACGCGTGGGATATCGTCGGCGTCGGCAGCTGGCCGCTTGGCAATAGCTTCTCGATCCTCGGCAAGCTTGGCTTCTATAACGCCGAAGTAAAGGCGAGCGGGCTCGTTTCGGGCAAGAAGACCACCACCGACCTGACCTACGGAATCGGCGGGCAGTACGACTTCAATCGCAACCTTGGGCTCCGGCTCGAGTGGAACCGCTATAGCAAAGTCAAGGCGCCCGACCTAGCGGGTGTGAGCGGCGGCGATACCGACCTCGACGTGTTGAGCGTCGGCGCGCTCTGGCGGTTCTAGTCGAAGAATAAGCAAGAAGGCGCTTAATGAAGGGGCGGCTTGAAGCCGCCCCTTTTTTGCGCGCATTTTTTCCGCTCATTCCAATCGGGTGCGCGCGAGAGCGCGGAAATTCGTCACGCGAGCGTCATCGCCTCGGGGAAATTTATCGTTGAGTCCAATTGCCCAGTTCTGGGCATTCTAAGTCGTGGTTTCTACGCAACAATCGGTCCTTTTTTCCTAGTCTCGTCCGCGTCACAGGCGTATCTTTCGGGCGCCTTACAACAACTGACAAAGGAGTCCCAGCATGTCGCTCAAGAAGACAACAATTGCGGCGTTGTTGGCCGCGTCCGGCCTTGTCGTTTCTTCGGCCAGCATGGCCCAGGGCAAACCCGCAGACACCGGCTTCTACGCCGGTGCGACCATCGGGCAGTCCGACTTCTCCAGCGCCGACTGCTCAGGCGTGACCTGCGATACGAAAGACACCGCGTTCAGGATCCTGGGCGGCTATCAGATCAACCGGAACTTTGCCGCCGAGATCGGTTACCACGACCTCGGTAAGCTCAAGGTCAGCGCGCCGGGCGCCAGCGGAGAGGTCAAGGCGAACGCATTCGAGCTCGTCGGTCTCGGCGCGTTCCCGATCAACCAGCAGTTCTCCATCTACGGCAAGCTCGGCTTCTATCGCGGCGAAGCGAAGCTGAGCGGTGACTTTGGAGACGGCAAGGAGACGAACACAGACCTGACGTACGGGGTCGGCGTTCAGTACAACTTCAACCGCCAGCTCGGCGTTCGTGGCGAATGGCAGCGCTACTCCAAGCTTGGTGGCGACGACACGGGGGGTGATTCCGACGTCGACGTCCTGTCCATCGGCGTCGTCTTCAGGTTCCAGTAACAGAACGATCGAAGTTCCAATAATAACGATCGCACTTCTAATAACAAGAACGATCACGGGCGAGGGCGGCCGCGAGGCCGCCCTTTCTCTTACAACATCAGGGAGGATTCATGTGGATCAGGAAAACATCGCTCGCCGCGCTGCTGGCCGCCGCGGGAATGGCAATGTCTTCTGCAAGCATGGCGCAATCGAGGCCGGCCGACGCCGGCTGGTACGTTGGCCTGTCGGTGGGGCAGTCACAAGCGGCGGATACCTGCGAGGGGATCCCCGGCTGCGATGACAAGGACACGGCGTTCAAGATCTTCGGCGGCTACCAGGTCAACCGCAACTTTGCCATCGAGGGCGGGTACACGGACCTCGGCAAGGTGACCATCAATGTGAGCGGGCCCGGAGGCAACCTCAATGCCAACATCAAGGCCAACGCGTGGGAAGTCGTCGGTGTCGGCATGCTGCCGCTCGCGGACAGGTTCTCGCTCTTCGGCAAGATCGGGCTCTACCGAGGCGAGGTGGAAGGCACCGGGTCCGGGGTCGTGCTCGGCACGCCGATCAGCTTGAGCGGGAAAGACACGAACACCGACCTCACTTTCGGCGTCGGGTTGAAGTTCGACATCACCAACAACTTCGCCCTGCGGGGTGAATGGCAGCGCTACAGCAGCATGGGCGGGTCCGACGTCGGCGAGTCGGACGTCGATGTGCTGAGCGTCGGCGTGGCGTTCAAGTTTTAGGCGGGTCTGCGCCAGTTCGGGAAGGGCGGCCGCGAGGCCGCCCTTCCTTTTTTTCGTGCGCTATTTCCTCGGTTTCCTTTGCCCGGACCAGTATTGTTGGGCCGCCTTAGTTGACGCTCGTACAAAACAACAAGAAAAAGGGGGTTTTCGTGTCCACCAGGAAAATCTTGTTCGGCGCCCTGCTGGCCGCCGCGACAATGGCGATGTCGTCGGCCAGCATGGCGCAGTTCGACAGCATCTACTTCGGTGGCGGGTTCACCAGGTTCAAGGCCACGGAGACCTTCACCGACCCCGTCAGCGTCTCGTCGGTCACCTTCGGGAACGACAGCCATCAGGGTGGCTTCAACGGCTTTCTCGGGTATGGCCTTGGCCTCGGCAGCCTGGTGCACATTGCCCTGGAAGGGAGCTACTCCAGCCAGGTCGGCCAAGCGAGCGCGACGGCCTTCGGCGTCACCACCAACCATGGCCTGGAGGAGGCGGCTGCGTTGTCGATCCTGCCAGGATTGAAGTTCACGCCCACCGGCCTCTTCTACGCGCGGATCGGTGCGGCCCAGGCCAAGTACAAGGACTCGCAAGGGACATTCAGCCAGACGCACAAAGGCACTCTGTTCGGGGTAGGGATGAAGCAGGAGGTGGCGCGTCACGCGGCGCTGCTCGTGGAATTCCAGAACTACGTGATGAAGGAAAAGGACGGCCTCAAGCCCGAGTCGACCGGCGTCCTGCTCGGCTTTCAATTCTCGCTCCGCTAGACCTTTAGCCCCACAGGGGTTCGCCTGCGACAAAAGCCGGGCTTGCCCGGCTTTTTTTTCCGCCCTATAGAATGCCGGGATGGCAGTCGAGACCGACCGCATCATCTCGCAGCGCCCGGCTACGCCGCAGGAGGGGGAGTTCGAGCGCGCCCTGCGGCCCACGACGCTTGCCGAGTACGTCGGGCAGGAGAAGGTGCGCGGCCAGCTCGAGATCTTCATCCAGGCGGCGCGCGCGCGCGGCGAGGCGCTCGACCACGTGCTGCTCTTCGGTCCGCCCGGACTCGGCAAGACGACGCTCGCGCACATCATCGCGCGCGAGATGGGCGTGAACCTGCGCCAGACCTCCGGGCCGGTGCTCGAGCGGCCGGGGGACCTCGCCGCGATCCTCACGAACCTCGAGCCGAAAGACGTTCTCTTCATCGACGAGATCCACCGTCTCTCGCCGGTGGTCGAGGAGATCCTGTATCCGGCGCTCGAGGACTTCCAGATCGACATCATGATCGGCGAGGGGCCGGCGGCGCGTTCGATCAAGCTCGACCTGCCGCCCTTCACGCTCGCCGGCGCTACTACCCGCGCGGGCATGCTCACCAACCCGCTGCGCGAGCGCTTCGGCATCGTGGCGCGCCTGGAGTTCTATACCGAGGAGGAGCTCACCAGGATCGTGCGCCGCTCCGCGCACCTGCTCGAGGTGGGGCTCGCCGACGACGGTGCGGCCGAAATCGCGCGGCGCGCGCGCGGCACGCCGCGCATCGCCAACCGCCTGCTGAGGCGCGTGCGCGATTACGCCCAGGTGAAGGCCGACGGCACGGTGACGCGCGCGGTGGCCGAGGCCGCGCTGCGGATGCTCGACGTCGACGCGCTTGGCCTCGACCTCATGGACCGCAAGCTCCTGCTCGCGGTGATCGAGAAGTTCTCGGGAGGACCGGTAGGGGTGGAGAACCTGGCGCACGCCATCGGCGAGGAGGCCGACACGATCGAGGATGTGCTCGAGCCCTTCCTGATCCAGCAGGGCTACCTGCAGCGCACCCCGCGCGGGCGCGTCGCGACGTTGTCGGCGTATAGGCACTTCGGCCTCGCCGCGCCGCAGACCCAGCGCGATCTGTTGTCCGATACTTAAGGGACACTTAAGTTTGGAGCGACGGACCTTGAGGGAGGGGTTGCAGATTCCCGTCCGGGTCTATTACCAGGACACCGACGCCGGCGGCGTTGTGTTCCATGCCCAGTATCTCGCGTTCATGGAGCGCGCCCGCAGCGAGCTGCTGCACGCGCTGGGCATCGACCTCGCGCACTTGGCCGATGCGAGGCGGGTACTTTTTCTCGTCCACGAGCTGACGGCGCGCTACCACGCGCCCGGGCGCCTCAACGACATGCTATCGGTGTCGGCCGAAGTGGTTAAAATGGGCCGCGCCAGCCTGGTGTTCCGCCATCGGGTGGAACGCGGTTCCGAGCTTCTGGTCGAAGCCGAGGTAATCCTCGCGACCGTCGACCGCGATCGGATGAGGCCGGCGCGTGTGCCGGCAGAACTACAACAGGCTTTCAAATGACCGCTACGCAAGACCTCGACATCTGGACGCTGATCGTCCACGCCAGCCTGGTCGTCAAGGTGGTGATGTTCCTGCTGCTCGCCGTTTCGTTCATGTCGTGGATGTTCATCTTCCAGAAGTGGTTCTCGATCCGCCGCGCCAACGCCCAGACCGACAAGTTCGAGCGCGAGTTCTGGAGCGGCAACGACCTCAACACCCTCTACCAGGGCGCGGTGAACAACCGCCACAACATCGGCAGCCTCGAGCGCGTGTTCGAGGCCGGCTTCCGCGAGTTCGCCAAGCTGCGCGGCCAGCGCGGCACCGACCCGAGCAACATGGTCGACGGCGCACGCCGCGCGATGCGCGCCACCTTCCAGCGCGAGATGGATTTCGTCGAGCGCCACCTCGCGTTCCTCGCTTCCACCGGCTCGGTGAGCCCGTACGTCGGGCTCTTCGGCACGGTGTGGGGCATCATGCACGCGTTCCGCAGCCTGGCCAACGTGCAGCAGGCGACCCTCGCCCAGGTCGCGCCGGGCATCGCCGAGGCGCTGGTGGCGACGGCGATCGGCCTGTTCGCCGCGATCCCGGCCGTGGTCGCGTACAACCGCTACTCGCACGACATCGAGCGCCTCGCCAACCGCTTCGAGAGCTTCATGGAGGAGTTCTCCAACATCCTCCACCGGCAGGCGGTGAAGTAGTTCATGGCTGCCCTGCGCCGCAAGCGCGGACCGATGCACGAGATCAACGTCGTGCCGTACATCGACGTGATGCTGGTGCTGCTCGTCATCTTCATGGTCACTGCGCCCCTCATCACGCCCTCGGTGATCGATCTCCCGACGGTCGGCAAGGCGAGCGCGCCGCGGGTCGTGCCGCTCGAGGTCTTCGTCCGCGCCGACCAGGGCCTGGTGGTGCGCACGCGCGACGGCAACGGCCGCATCGTCGACGAGGCGCAGGTTTCGCGCGCCGATCTCGCCAAGGTGCTGAAGAACGCGCGCGGCTCAAACGAGGAGCTCTCGGTCCTCGTGGGCGGTGACAAGAACGCGCGCTACGAATCCGTGCTGCAGGTGATGGACGAGCTGCGCAAGCAGGGGATCCAGCGGGTCGGATTGCAGGTCCGCGTCCAGCAATGAGTACATTGGCTTACCCATTGGATTGCCAATGAGTACCTTGGCTTACTTCAGAGCCCGCCCGGACTATGCGCTGGGGCGAGCCTTCATGCTCGCCTTCGCGGTACATGCGGTACTACTTGCGTTCATGTTCATTGGGGTGCGCATGCAGAACCGTCCGGGCGACACGGTGACCGTGGAGCTGTGGGAAGCTCCGCCGCCTCCGCCCCCGCCGGTGGTCGTGGCGCCCAAACCTCCGCCGCCCGCGCCGAAGGTCGAGGCGCCCAAGCCGGAGCCCGAGCCCGAGGTGAAAAAGCCCGACATTGTCGAAAAGGCGCCGCCGCCCAAGCCGAAACCCAAGCCCAAGCCCGAGGCCAAGGCGCCGCCGAAGGACGATCTCGAGAAGCTGCTGCTGCGCGAGCAGGTGGCGATGGAGCAGGAAAAGCTCAACGAGGAGCGCCGCCAGATCGACGAGGCGCGGCGCAAGGCCGAATCCGAGAAGATGGCGCAAAGGCTCGCCGCCACTGCGCGCGACAAGGCGCTCACCGAGTATGTGAATCGCATTCGCGCCGCCGTGCGCCAGAGATGGATCCTGCCACCCGATCTGCAAGGCAATCCCCAGTGCATCTTCAAGGTCGTGCAGCTGCCCACTGGCGAGGTGATCGAAGGGCGACTCCAGCTCGTCAAGTCGAGCGGCAACGCGGCGTACGATGAGGCGGTGCGGCGCGCGATCCTGGCCGCCTCGCCGCTGCCGCCGCCGCCCTCGGGGGTGCCGTTCTACCGCGAGCTCGAACTTACCTTCCGACCCAAAGACTAAGCCTGTGACTCGAACCAACAATACAAACGGTATGAACCAATTGGCATCGCGCTGGATTTGGCTGTGCGCAATCGGCCTAGCACTCGCCGCATCTGCCGCCCGGGCGCAGCTGCAGATCGAGATCACCGGGGCGACCGAGAAGCGCACCCCCATCGCCATCGTGCCCTTCGCGGGCGAGACGGCGCTTGGACCGACCGCCATCAGCGCGATCGTGCGCGCCGATCTGGAGCGCAGTGGTCTGTTCCGTGCGATCGAGCTGCCGCCGCTCAACCCCGCGCCGACCGAAGCCTCTACCGTCAATTATTCGGAGTGGCGTTCGCGCCTCGCCGACGCGCTCGTGGTCGGCTCGGTTTCGAGCCGGCCCGACGGGCGCTTCGAGGTGCGCTTTCGCCTGCACGACACGATCAAGCAGGCCGCCCTCGGCGGCATCGCCTACACGATGACCAAGGACCAGGTGCGCGCGACCGCGCACCGGATCGCCGACTTCGTCTACGAGAAGCTCACCGGCGACAAGGGCGTGTTCTCCACGCGCATCGCCTACGTGGTGAAGCGCGGCAACCGCTACGAGCTGCAGATCGCCGACGCCGACGGCGAGGGCGCGGAGACCGCGCTTGCCTCGTTCGAGCCGATCATCTCGCCCGCCTGGTCGCCCGACGGCCGGCGCCTCGCCTACGTGTCGTTCGAGAACAAGAAGCCGGTGATCTACGTCCACTCGCTGCTCGACGGCAAGCGCAACGTGGCGGCCAACTTCAGGGGCTCGAACTCCGCGCCAGCCTGGGCGCCCGACGGCAAGACCCTCGCGGTGACCCTCTCGCGCGAGGGCGGCTCGCAGATCTTCTTGCTCAATGCTGACGGCAGCAACGTGAGGCGCATCACGACCTCGTCGGCGATCGACACCGAGCCGAGGTACTCGCCCGACGGCAAGTGGATTTATTTCACATCCGACCGCGGCGGCACGCCGCAGATCTACCGCATGGCCTCGACCGGCGGGGAGCCGCAGCGCGTAACATTCGAGGGGGGCTATAATGTGTCCCCGCGCCCCTCGCCCGACGGCAAGTCGCTGGCGTACATCACGCGCAACAGCGGCAAGTTCCAGGTGGCGCTACAAGACCTAGAGAACAGGCAGGTGCAAATCATCACCGACAGCGACCGCGACGAGTCGCCGAGCTACGCTCCCAACGGCCGCATGATTCTGTTCGCCACCGTGATCGGCGGCCGCGGCCTGCTGTCGGCGGTATCGGCCGACGGACGCTTCAAGCAAAGGCTCTCGGCAGCCACGGGCGGCGACGTGCGCGAGCCGGCCTGGGGCCCCTTCATCGAATAACTGACGCCATGCAGAAAGGAGACGCCATGCGCGCTTACTACCTCCCGATCGTCACCGCGTTTGCGGCCGCAGTCCTGATCGCCGGCTGCAGCACCAGCCCCACCTCCGAGGGCGACCAGAGCGGCGCTCCGGTCACCGACGCCACCAAGCCCGGCGCGAAGCCGGGGGCGGGCGCGCAGACCGGACCTATCGCGAAGATCGACGTGACCAAGCCCGGAGCGGTCGCCGGCGCCGATCCGAGGCTCAAGACCGGCGCGCTCGCGCAGCGCTCGATCTACTACGACTTGGACCAGTTCGACATCAAGGACCAGTACCGCAGCCTGGTCGAGGCGCATGCCAAGTACCTGCGCGAGAATCCGTCGGCGAAGATCCTGATCCAGGGCAACACCGACGAGCGCGGCAGCCGCGAGTACAACGTGGGCCTCGGCCAGCGCCGCTCCGACGGCGTGAAGAAGATGCTCGTGCTGCTCGGCGCGCGCGACAACCAGATCGAATCGGTGAGCCTCGGCGAGGAGAAGCCGCAGGCCGAGGGCCACGACGAATCGGCGTGGTCCAAGAACCGCCGCAGCGACATCCTCTACAGCGGCGAGTACTGATGCGCTTCCTCGCCGCAGCGGTCCTCACCTTCGCCACCGCCGCTCCCTGTTTTGCGCAGGGCCTGTTCGACGACAACGAAGCGCGCCGGCGCGTCGAGGCCCTGCGCCAGCAGCTCGTCGAGCAGAACCGGCTGATCGAGGAGCGCATGACGAAGGTCGAGACGGCGGTCGCCGGCGCGACCGACCGCTCCGCGATGCTCGACCTCGCGAGCCAGATCGAAGCGCTGCGCGGCGACATCGCGAAGATGCGCGGCCAGCTCGAGGTGGCGACGAACCAGATCGAGGTCGCGGACAAGCGGCAGAGGGACCTGTACCTCGACATCGACACGCGCATCCGCAAGCTCGAGGAGGCGCGCGAGCAGCAGGCGGCCGCGGCCGCCGCGGCCGCCGCGGCCGGGGCGCAGGCGGGACAAGCGGGCGCTGCGCCCGCCGAGTCGCAGCAGGCGGGCGAGATGCGCGCCTACCAGGCCGCGCTCGACCAGTTCAAGCTCGGCAACTATCCGCTCGCGGTCTCGGCGATGCAGGGCTTCCTCGTGACCTACCCGAACAGCACGCTCGCGCCGAACGCGCAGTACTGGATCGGCATGGCGCACTCCGGCCAGCGCGACTACAAGAGCGCGATCGCCGCGCAGCGCAAGCTCCTCGCGTCGTGGCCCGACAGCGAGAAGGCGCCCGACGCGCTCCTCAGCATCGCGAGCTCTCAGGAGACCATGGGCGACCGCAGGAACGCGCAGAAGACGCTCGAAGAGGTCATCCAGCGCTACCCGAAGAGCAGCGCCGCCGCGAGCGCGAAGCAGCGCCTCGCCGCCCTCCCGAAGCGCTGAGCTTCCGAAGGAAGCGCCTCTATCGTCGAAGCTAGTCCAACGCAGCTCGCCCCCTACGTGACGGGCGGAGCGTTCGCGCTCGCCTTCGTCTTCGGCGCCGTCGGCAACAAGACGCGTTTTTGCACCATGGGCGCCGTCTCGGACTGGATCAACATGGGCAACCTGAGCCGCATGCGCATGTGGCTCCTCGCCGTCGCCGTGGCGCTGCTCGGCTCGAGCGCGCTGCATCTCGGCGGGGTCGTCGACCTTTCCAAGTCCATCTATCCCGGACCCAACTTCACGTGGCTCTCCTACCTCGTCGGCGGATTCCTGTTCGGCGTCGGCATGACCCTCGGCTCGGGCTGCGGCTCGAAGACCCTCATCCGCATCGGCGGCGGCAGCCTCAAGTCCCTCGTGGTGTACGTGTTCCTCGGGATCGCGGCCTACATGACGCTGCGCGGTGTGCTGGGCGCGTTTCGTGTCGGCGTTCTCGAAAAAGCGGCGCTCGTCCTGCCGCCGGGACAAGATCTGCCTTCGCTGCTGGGCTTGAGCCGAATCATGCTCACCGTCATCGTCGCCGGAGCGCTTCTCGCGTTCGTCTACGCCAGTCGCGAGTTCCGAGCGACCCGCGACTACACCCTCGGCGGCGTGGTGACCGGCCTCGTGGTCGTGGGCGGCTGGTACGTGAGCGGGCATGTCGGCCATCTCGCCGAAGATCCGAACACCCTGCAGGAGGCCTTCGTCGCAACCAACAGCGGGCGCATGGAGTCGTTTTCGTTCGTCTCCCCGCTCGCCTACACGCTCGAGTACCTGATGCTGTGGACCGACAAGTCGAAGATCATCACCTACGGCATCGCCTCGGCGGCGGGCGTGATCGCCGGCTCGGCGGCGTATGCCCTGGCCTCCAGGACCTTCCGCTGGGAGGGCTTCCGCGACGCCGAGGACACGGCGCTGCACGTGATCGGCGGCATCCTCATGGGGTTCGGCGGCATCACCGCCCTGGGGTGCACCATCGGACAAGCGATCACCGGCTTCTCCACGCTGGCGCTGGGGTCCATCATGACCTTCATTGCCATCGTCGCCGGCTCCGCTGCGACGATGAAGTGGCAATACTGGCGTCTCACCCGACAGGGCTGATAAAATCACGCCCCTTCAGGCGTTTCCGCACACAACTCCGGGTCGTTAGCTCAGCTGGTAGAGCAGCGGACTTTTAATCCGTTGGTCGGCGGTTCGAATCCGCCACGACCTACCAAATTTCCCAAAGGCCATGAAAACGCCGGTCGGCGCGTGGGCCCTGCTGTTCGGCGCGCCCGCGATGTTCGCGGCCAACATCCTGGTCGCGCGCCTCGCGGCGGGCTGGCTGCCGCCGCTCGCGCTGACCTTCTGGCGCTGGTTCTTCACCGCGCTGCTCGCCTGCGCGCTCGCCGCCGGTGCCCTGCGCGCGTCGTGGCGGGCGATGAAGCGGGAGGCGCCGGCTTCGTTCATGCTTGGCGCGATCGGCATGACGCTGTGCGGCGCGGCGGCGTACCTGGCCGGGGAGCACACGAGCGCGGTCAACATCGGCCTCATCTACGCCGGCTCGCCGGTGGTCATGGTCCTGCTCGCGCACGCCTTCCTGCACGAGCCGCTCGGACCGTTGCGCATCACCGGCATCGTGCTGTGCATCGCGGGCATCGTCGCGATCGTCGCGCGGGGCGACCTGGCGACCTTGCGCGGCCTGGCTATCAACCGCGGCGACGCATGGGCGCTCGCCGGCTCGCTAGGGTGGGCGGTCTATTCCTTCCTCCTGCGCCGCGTGAAGACGGAGCTGGACGTGGCGGTGCGCTTCGCGTGGCTGTGTGTCGCCGGCGCCGTGGCGGCCGCACCGTTCGCGCTCGGCGAATGGGCGGCCGGTGAGCGCTTCGAGTTCTCGGCCGCGAGCTCGGGCTTGCTCGCGCTTACGGTGTTCTTTGCCTCGTATGGCTCGTACGTGCTGTACGCCCGGCTGCAGCAGATGGCCGGCGTCGCCTTTGCCGGCCTTGCCATCTACCTTACGCCGCTCTTCGCCGCGCTCTACGGGTGGATGTTCGTTGGCGAATCGCTGCGCAGCTACCACCTCGCCGGCATGTCGCTCGTGCTGTGCGGCGTCTGGCTGGCCGGGCGCTCGCCGAGTCGCCAATGAAGATCCCCACCCGGACAGGTCCTTTCGGAACGCCGATACCTTAGGCGCGCGTCGGTCGCCGGACAGCCCTCACCTTGCCGCTCGCTCCGCCGCCGCAAAAGAACTGATCCTTGCCATTGGACTCCAGCCCCGAGATGCCGGCTCCGGGAGGCATCTCGAGGCTCTCCAGAACCTCACCCGTGCGGGGATCGACTCGACGCAATTCGCTTTCGTCGCCTTGCCAGGTGGCGTGCCAGAGATCTCCGTCGACCCACGTGACTCCGGTGACGAAGCGGTTGGACTCGATGGTGCGAAGAATCGCCCCTGTCTCCGGATCGATTTGATGGATCTTGCCGGCTCGATATTCCCCGACCCACAGCGTTCCTTCCGCCCACGCTAGCCCGGAATCCCCGCCGCCGCCGGGCGCCGGAATCGTGTGGAGCACGCGGCCATTCGTCGGATCGATCTTTTGGATGCGGGCCTCGGCGATCTGAAACAAATGCACGCCGTCGAAGGCGGTTCCGGCGTGCGCGGCGACATCGAGGGCGCGCACGGTCTTGCCGCTCGCAGGGTCGAGAGCGTTCAACCTGTCCCCGGACGCAAACCAGACGTTGCGGCCGTCGTACGTGACGCCATTCACCTTGTCGACACCACGAAAGGGCCCGTACTCACGAATGACCTCGGCGCTTGAGCGTTTCATGCCCGCATCCTAATCAATCGGAAGATGCGCCGGGAGCAACAAAGCTGTCGTGAATCCGGGCAGGGGCGGCGTGATCCAGCGGCGGCTCCGGCCGTGGCCGAACGACTGGACCTTGCCTCGCGCCGCCAGCGAGTCGACGGCCCGCTGCACGCTGCGCTGGCTCGTGCCGAGCGCCAGCGCAAGGGCCGAGCTCGACCACGATTCACCGTCGGCGAGAAAAGCGAGCACCGCGGCATGCTTCTCTTCGACGGGCCTCGCCAGCACGACGACTTCGCGCGCGCGGCGCGGCGCCAGCGCAAATCCCTGCTTCGTTGGCTTCAGGTCGGCCAGCGAGGAGAGCAGCTTACGAAGGCGCGCCAGCTCGACTCGCAAGCGGGCACGATGCGATTCGTCGGCGAGCTTCAGCCGGAACGCGCGCGCGACGAGCGCGTCCCGGGGCACATCCCCTGGCCACGCCTCGGCGAGCGCGCGCACAAGCACGAACAACACCGGACGCTTTGCGAGCGAGATCGACTTTCGTTCGTGGCGCACGACGTGGCGGCAGGCGTCCACCACCAAGGCCTCGGATTCGAGCAATGCTTCGACCTCCTGGAGCAGGAGGAGCCGCTCCGTGCCGCCCGCGATCAGGCGTGCGGCGGGCGAGCCCAGCATCGCCAGAGCGCTTCTGACCTCGGCTGCCAGCGTTGGAATGCCTGCGTCGCGGGCGGCGCGCTCCGCGCGCGCGAGGGCAGCGCGCGCAGGTTTCGTCCGAAGGCGTCGCATCGCGATCCCCGCGACGACCAGCTCGTGCGCGGTCCGCGAGGCGGGGGGAAGCTGCGCAGGATCGAGCGTGGCGAGTATGCGCTCGGCGTCGTCGATGCGCCCGATCAGGAGCAGGCGCCGGACCTCGACGTACCGCGCATGCGCGGCGTTCACGCGATCGCCGTGCGCTTCGAGCGTCGCCCGCGCGGCGTCGAGAGAATCCGCCGCCCAGCCTAGATCGCGCGAGGCAAGCGCGATCTCCGCCTCCGCGACGACGCAACGCGCCTTCGACACGGCCTCCTTCGTGCCGAATGCGCGCGCGGCGCTGCGCAGCAGTTCCCTGGCTCGGGCGAAATCGCCGAGCTGCGCCATCGCAATGCCGCGCAGCGCGAGAGCCGGCGGATCGGCGCGCAGTGCGACTCGCTTCAACGCGCCGAGAGGATCCCCTGCCGCCAGTGCCCGTCCCGCGGCCGTGATCAGCGAGTCCATCGGAATCCCGCCACACTTGTAACTCCCACCCCTCGAGGCTTCGCGTCGAGACTATCGGGCAGGACGACGCAAATCGCCGTCTTCAACCAACCCGAAAGGCAAAACACCATGGTCGATATTCTGCACAGAGTCGGAATCAAGGCGCCCCTCAACCAGGTTTACCAGGCACTTGCCACGCGCGAAGGCGCGGCGGGCTGGTGGACGACCAACACGCAGGGGGACAGCAAAGTTGGCGGAATGCTCAGGTTTCGCTTCAGCGCCGAGGGCAAGGAGCTCGGCGGCTTCGACATGAAGGTTCTCGAGCTGCAGCCCGGCAGGCGCGTGCTCTGGCAGGTGGTTGAAGGACCCGCAGAATGGATCGGGACAAAGATCAGTTTCGATCTCAGGCAGGAAGGCGACTATTCCATCGTCCTGTTCAAACATCAGGGCTGGAAGGAAGCGGGCGAATTCATGCACCACTGCAGCACCAAGTGGGCGATTTTTCTGATCAGCCTGAAGTCTCTTGTGGAGACCGGGAAAGGCCAACCCAGCCCTGACGACGTCAGGATCGGCGACTGGCACTGAGGAGCGAGCCCACATGAGAGTCGGAGTTATCGGCGCTGCAAGCATGGGAGGGATACTTGCGCGCCACCTTGCCAGGCTCGGCCATCACGTCTCGATTGCGAACTCGAGAGGACCGGACAGCCTGCCCGCGTTAGCGGCCGAGATCGGCGCGAGGCCCGTTTCCGTTGCAGATGCCGCCAGCGCTGGCGAGATCGTTTTCATCGCGATCCCAACGAAGGCGGTCGCCAGTCTTCCACGCGGGCTGTTTGCGAAGGTTGCGGACAGCGTCGTCGTGATCGATATCGGCAACTACCATCCCGAGCTTCGCGATGGGCGCATCGATACGATCGACCGAGGCATGCTCGACAGCCAATGGGTCGCGCAGCAGATCGGGCGTCCCGTGGTCAAGGCGTTCAACCACATCCTCGCCAAAAGCCTTCTCGAGAAGGGCGTGCCGAAGGCAACGCCGGGGCGCGTAGCCCTCTCGGTCGCCGCGGATTCGTCGCACGCCAAGGCAGCGGTGATGCGCCTTATCGACGATCTCGGTTTCGACTCTGTCGACGGCGGTGATCTGGACAACTCCTGGCGGCAGCAGCCCGGAACACCGGCTTATTGCAGGGATCTTGAGGCCGCAGCTCTCCGGCGCGCGCTCGCCGAAGCTGATCGAAGCCGGATCGCCGAATACCGCGCCAAAGAGGAGGCTCGCATCAGGAGGGATATCGCAGCGCGGACAGTCACCCCAGGGCCTACCAAACCCCCGTCGCGTCACAGCGCGGAGAGATAGCGCGCGATCGCGTTGCGCTCGCGCTCGGTGAGGCTGCGCATGAATCCCGGCATGTCGAGGTTGTTGGTTCGCTCCCCGCTGGCAAACTCGCGCATTTCCTGGGTCATGTATTCATAACTGAGGCCGGCGAGGCGCGGCGCCGGCATGCCGCCCTGGAAGTTCGGCTGATGGCAGGCTTGGCACTGGGCGACGCCTTTTGGCGGCGCGGGTGGCTTTGCTTGGGCCTTCTTGGCTGGCCAAGGCTTGGCCGCAAAGTAGGCGGCTAGCTGGCGCAGGTCGCCCTCGGCCAGGCCGCTGGCGATCGGCGCCATGACGGCGCTCGGGCGCTCGCCGTTGCGGAAATCTCGCAATTGCTTCATGAGGTAGCTCTCTTGCTGACCCCAGATGACAGGAATGGTCTTGGGGTCGGCGGGAATGCCCTTGTCTCCATGACACGCCGCACAAAGCTGCGCCTTCGCCTCGATCTCGTCTGCGGCGTGCGCCGGTGCGACGGCAAGGCCGAGGCCCATTCCGAAAACAACGCCAGCGAAGCGTGTGTGCATGACGGTATTCCCCTCCCAGTGTGCCGAGTATGATAGGTGAGTCGAGCGCCCTCCGGAGAGCCCTATGCGAGCCAGACCCATGCTGACCCTTGCCGCGGCCACGTTGCTTCTTGCTCAGATCGTCCACGCCGGCCCGACCAAAGGGGACGCCGCGCTCACGGGCATTGTCAGCTCGGACGCCGAAGGCAAGATGGAGGGCGTCGTCGTCACGGCCCGCCGAGCCAAGTCGATCGTCCAGGTCAGCGTCACCACCGACGCGGACGGCCGCTACAACTTCCCGCAGGACCGCCTGCAGCCGGGCGAATACACGCTCAGCACCCGCGCGGTCGGGTACGACATCGCCTCTCCCGCCAAGGCGACCGTGTCCAGCATCGAGCCTGCGACGGCCGACATCAAGCTGAAGAAGACCAAGAATCTCGCCGGCCAGCTCACCAACGCCGAGTGGCTGATGAGCATCCCCGGCACCGAGGACCAGAAGGCGCAGCTGCTCAACTGCGTCGGCTGCCACACGCTGGAGCGCGTGGTGCGCTCGACGCACGATTCCAACGAGTGGACCCACGTGATCAGCCGCATGCGGGGCTACGGCGCCGTCAGCCAGCCGATCAAGCCGCAGCCCATGCTGGATCGCGCCCGCGCCGGATCGCCCGAGGAATTTCGCAAGCTCGCGGACTACCTTGCGACCATCAACCTGAGCGCGACCGACCGCTGGCAATACGAATTGAAGACGCTGCCGCGTCCCAAGGGCCGCGACACGCGCGCGATCGTCACCCAGTACGACGTGGTGCGGCCGACCAGCGAGCCGCACGACATCCTCGTCGACAAGGAGGGGAACGTCTGGTACACGGATTTCGGCGAGATGTTCATCGGCAAGTTCGACCCGAAGACGCTCAAGCTGGTCGAGTATCCGATCAAGAAGTTCAAGGACAGGGCGCCGAGCGGGCTGCTCAGCATCGAGTTCGATCGCGAAGGGAAGATCTGGTTTGACACGATGTACCAGGCCTCGCTCGGGAGCCTCGATCCCAAGACCGGCAAGATCGCCTATTACCCCGTGCCGCCGGAATGGAACGACGATACCGTGCAGCTCAACTTCACCGGGCTGCGCCACGACGTCGACGGCAAGGTCTGGACGAAGACAGTGGGCACGCAGCACATCTTCCGGGTCGACCTGAAGACCGGCAAATGGGAGCGCTTCCACCCGACCGACGACCTGCAGACGGTCAAGAACGCCTCCATCTATCAGGTCATCTCCGACTCGCAGAACAATCTGTGGATGGCCGAGTTCACGGCCGGCCATCTCGGCAAGATCGACGCCAAGACGACGAAAGTGACGTGGTATCCGATTCCCACGCCGAACGCGCGAGCGCGCCGCATGGTGATCGACGACCAGGACCGCATCACCGTGGCCGAGTACCGCGGCAACAAGGTGGCGGTGTTCGACACGCGGGCGGAGAAGTTCACGGAATACGACCTGCCGCCCCGCACGTATCCGTACCGGGCGAATTTCGACAAGAACGGCGAAATCTGGGCCTCGACGATGCACACCGACCGCGTGGTGCGGCTCGATCCCAAGACCAACACCGCCGTTCAATACATGATGCCCTCCGACACCAACATGCGCACGGTGTTCGTCGACAACTCGACGACGCCGGTGACCTTCTGGGTCGGCAGCAATCACGACCACCGGATCGTGAAGGTCGAGCCGCTCGACTGAGCGGCACCGTCGGGCCTTCGGGTCGGCGCGATTTGCAGGCGAGCTGTTCGTCGCCTGGGCAATGACGCGCCTCCTGCAGCCCTTCGTCCTCGTCGTCACCGCGCTCCTCGCGGCTGCCTACGCGTATCCCGCCGCGCGCCTGGCCACCGGGCCGTGGGAGCGCGGAGCGCTCGCGATTCCCTTCGTCCTGATCTGGATCGTGCCTGCGCTTTACTGGACGGGCTCGCGCGACGACGAAGAGTCGTGGCTCGATCAGGCCGCGCACCAGGCGAGCTATCTCTCGATGGCCTGGGTGAGTTTCCTCCTCGTGTTGACGCTCGCGCGAGACATCCTGCTGTTTGCCGCTTCGGTGCTGCAGTCCGAGCGAACACACGCGGTGATCGCCCAGGCAGGCGCCCCGGCAGTTCTGGTCGCTTCGCTTCTTGCCATGGCGTGCGGCGCGGCGACGGCGCTGCGCGGGCCGCGCGTCGAGAAGATCGCCGTGCGCGTACCGGGCCTGCATCCGGACCTCCAGGGCTTCCGCATCGTGCAGATCTCGGACCTGCATGTCGGGCGCAGTATCCGGCGCGGCTACGTCGAGCGCACGGTCGAGCGTGCGCGAAACCTGGCGCCCGACCTCGTCGCGCTCACCGGCGACATGGTCGACGGGCCGGTCGAGCGCCTCGCGCCGCACGTCGCGCCGCTCGCGGCGCTTGCCGAAGGCGGCCGCGCGTTCTTCGTGCTTGGCAACCACGACTGTTATTCCGGTGCAGACGCATGGATCGCTCACTGGCGCGAAACGGGCGTGCGTGTGCTGCAGAACGAGCATGTCGTGCTTCGCAGAGGCGCCGCGACGCTTCTCGTCGGCGGCGTCGTCGACCCGGCCTATCGCGCCCGGCGCCCGGAGATCTCGCTTCAGGACGCGCCGAGCGCCGATTTCCGCCTGCTCCTCGCGCACAACCCGAAGCTGGCGCCGCTCGGCGCGCGCGCCGGCTTCGATCTTCAGCTCTCAGGTCATACGCACGGCGGCCAGTTCTTTCCCTGGACGCTCGCCGTGCGGCTGGTTCACTCGCCCCACGTCGCCGGGCTCTCGCGCGAGGGAAGCATGTGGGTCTACGTGAGCGCCGGCACCGGCAGCTGGGGGCCGCCCGTGCGCTTCGGCACCAGCCCGGAGATCACGTTGCTCACGCTCGAGCAGGCGTGAAGCTTCTTTCTAATCGAGAAACGCAGGAAATTTCGGTAGCGCCCGAAAATCCCTCGGGTCGTGCTGCACGACGAAACGGGCCTTGGTGTTCTTCACGATGCGCTCGACGCGGTCCATCGAGGCGAGGGTGTCGGCGCGCTCGGTGTTGAACTCCGGTACCCGGCGATGGGCGCGGTTCTCGCGCACGTGATAGAGGTCGCCCGAGAGGACGACGGTGCCGGACTTGCCGAGCTTCAGCAGGAGCACCTGGTGGCCGGGCGTGTGACCGGGCGCCTTGAGGATGCGCACGCTGCGGTCGCCGAAGACGTCGTAGTCGCCGTCGATCATCTGTGTTTTCGCGCCCTTGTATGCGGCGTAGGAGTCGGGCTGCACGAACGGCCCGGGCTTGCTTTCGGCCCAGGCGAGCTCGGCGCGGTTGAGGATCCAGGTCGAACCGCCGAAGAGGTTCGCGTTGCCGGTATGGTCGAAGTGCATGTGCGAGAACGCGATGTAGGTGACGTCAGCGGGAGCCAGGCCGAGCGCCTTGAGCTGCGCGGCGAGCGTCGCGGTGACGATGAAGCGCGTGCCGCCGCCGCCGTCGACGCCGCCTTTCGTCTCGGCCATCTGGTCCGCCAGCCCCGTGTCCCAGAGGAGGATGCCCCTGGGGTGGCGCACGATGAAGCAGGGGTCGGCGACCGCGAGCGGCTTGCCGTCGTACTCGCCGGTGTCGGACAGGAAGCCCATGTCGGCGGCCGTCGCGCGCCCGCAGTCGAGCGTGTAGAGGCGGACATTCGGTGCGGGATCGGCCGCGAGCGCAGGGAGTACAGCGAGCGCGGCCGCAGCGGAGAGGACGAGTCCGGCGAGCATGGCGATTCCTTCCGGTTGACATGCAAGTAAAGGGTTGCATATTATCCCGCGCATCACGGACACCGACAAGGCATTCAAGGCGCTCGCCGATCCGAGCCGCAGGAAGCTTCTGGACCTGCTGCACGCCTCCAACGGGCAGACGCTCGGCGAGCTCGCCGCGCACCTCGACATGACGCGCCAGGCGGTGACGCAGCACCTGGCGCTGCTCGAGGAGGCGAACCTCGTCGCGACGTCCTGGCGCGGGCGCGAGAAGCTGCACTTCCTCAACCCGGTGCCGCTGTACGAGATCTACGAGCGCTGGATCGCGAAGTTCGAGCGCTCGCGGCTGAAATCGCTGCACGACCTGAAGAAGCGCCTCGAAGGAGGGCGATGAGCATGACGAAGACGAAATTCGTGTACGTGACCTACATTGCCTCGACGCCGGAGAAGGTGTTCCAGGCGATCACCGAGCCTGCAGTCACGCGGCAATACTGGGGCATGGAGAACGTCTCGGACTGGAAGACGGGCTCGCCGTGGCGGCACATCGACGGCAAGACCGTGCGCATGGTGGGCGAGGTCATCGAGCACGCGCCGCCGCGGCGGCTGGTGATCAGCTGGGCCTGGCCGCAGGAGGCGTCCGACCGGACGAAGCGAACGCGCGTGGCCTTCGACCTCGAGCGCATCGATGCAATGGTCAAGCTCACCGTCACGCACGACGAGCTCGAGCCGGGCTCCGACATGGAGCGCGGCATCACGGAAGGCTGGCCGCGGGTGCTCTCCAGCCTGAAAAGCTTCCTCGAGACGGGGAAGGCGCTCGATACCTGGGCCGGAAAGAGGTGAAGCATGGCCAAAAGTCTGCGCAACAAAGTGGTTTCCAGGGAAGTCTGGATCAAAGCAAGAAAGGCGCTGCTTGCCAAGGAAAAGGCATTTACCCGAGAGCGGGACAGGCTTGCCGCCGCCCGCCGGGCCCTTCCCTGGGAGGAGGTGTCAAAGGAATACTTCTTCGAGGGCCCGGACGGCAGGCAGTCGCTCACCGAGCTCTTTGCAGGGCGCAGCCAGCTCATCATCTACCACTTCATGTTCGGCCCCGATTGGGATGCGGGTTGCCCGCATTGCTCGCGCTGGGCCGACAGCTTCGACCGCCCGGTCGTCCACCTGAACCAGCGCGACGTGGCCATGGTCGCGGTGTCGCGTGCCCAGTACGCGAAGCTCGCCGCCTACCAAAAGCGCATGGGCTGGAGCTTCAAGTGGCTGTCGTCGTTCGGGAGCGACTTCAACTTCGACTTCAACGTCTCCTTCACTCCGGAAGAGATGAAGAAGAAAAAGGCCTTCTATAACTTCGCCGTGCAGAATCCCGACGCCGGCGAGCGCGAGGGCGTGAGCGTGTTCTTCAAGGACGCGAAGGGCAGGGTGTTCCGCACCTATTCGACCTACGCGCGCGGCATCGAGCCCTTCAACGTCGACTACCAGTACCTCGACGTAGTGCCCAAGGGGCGCGACGAGCGCGGGCGCGGGCCCTACTGGGTGCGCCGCCACGATGAATACGAGTGACCCGCAGCTTGCGATCGGTATGTGGACCGCGATGATGCCAGCGATGGATCGCCGCGGAAAAGACGCTGAGCGCGGGGGGCCGCCTCGCCGCCGCGGCCGGCGTCGGCCTTATCCTCTGGGGAACCGTCCGCCAGCTTCTCTAGCCGATTACGGTGAAGC
>Ga0070693_100000160_pt1 | contig 30875 bp, 29 predicted proteins | sample KBSK1103metaG_FD_65472 | JGI IMG/M metagenome (GOLD analysis project Ga0070693, IMG submission 65472) | Corn, switchgrass and miscanthus rhizosphere microbial communities from Kellogg Biological Station, Michigan, USA - KBS K1-10-3 metaG | ecosystem: Host-associated > Plants > Roots >...
GGCTGTGCCGGGAGTCGCCAGAAACTTTTCCGGAACTTTTTCAAATCTTTCCGCGCAGCGTTGAGAACAGAAGTAATAGGTCTTATCGCCGTGTGCGACCTGTGCGGCCGGCTTATGCGGATCCACCATCATTCCGCAGACGGGATCTTTCACTCGCGGCGCCGAAGCGAGAATCGGAAGGCCGGATTTTTGAGGATCGGGCGGGGGATTTTGTCCGGACATGGCACTATTTTAGATGATTTGCGGTTACATGCGGCTTCGAACTAAATTCTTGCGCGGGCTGGTATAATCCGGGCATGACACTCGTGGAAATTACTTACGAATTGCAATCCCCGCTCACGCAGGAACAAATGCGGCTGCTCGGTGAGTTTTCAAACACGTATGGTCTGCGGCGCTTCCGCTTTGATGAAAGCAAGAAGCACCTCTCCTTTGAGTACGACGCTTCACGGCTGCGCGACACACAGATCGCGCACGTTCTCGGGCAAGCCTCGATCGCAGTAACGCGCAAAGTCAATTAAACACTTAGCTGTTCAGCCCTTCGCACTTTGGAAGCGTGAGCGAACGGTTAGCACGATGCTTTGTGGATGGAATAAGTTCGGGCTGCGGGAGACGTTCAGAAACATATACCCACTCAAACGTAGGTGCGGGCAAAAAAAGAGGCCCCCGCTTGGGATCGGGGGCCCCGGAGAGTGCGATTCGTTGCCAGTGTCGTTTTCACACCGGCGCGTGGGGTCATCCATCCTAGCTTCCCTCTCAGAGGCAGGTGGGAACGAATTGTGAAAAGTGACGAGCAAGCCCCTTCCCCCTCGCTCGCCACTCTCCTCAACTCGTCATTTGAACCGCACTCACGCGGCTGTCTTATGCACGGCCCGCACCAATGTCGGCCCTGGACTGACTTTACAACAAGTCATTTATTAACAAGTACTTGTCCAAGGCGGAGACTTGCCCGCACCGCCCCAATTCCGTACTCGATTTCAGTTTGGAACCGTTCCAAAGCTGAATCGGGAACGGGGAGCCTTTACCCACACGGATTTCCTGCTTCAAGCCAGTTCCAGGACCCTGGTAACAAATTTTTCAGGCTTTCCGCGCTATCGGTTTTGGGGAGCTTCACCAGCACAATCTCTTCATGCGCTCGCTGCTTCTCAACCGCCCCCATCGCAAAAACCTTATGCTCCTTACGACGTCATTACTCACCTGTTTGACCGGCGGATCACTAATTTCGTCGGCGGACACCCCGGGTCAGTTGCGAGCCGCCACGGTGGGCACCTGCTATTGCCGATGTGCGGAATCACGCGCGCACCGAAGTTGCATCAAAATGTGTGAAATACCGAAGTATTCTTCACGTCATTGGGCGAAGAGCTGTGCAAAGCCGCGCTTGCACATACCCATTGAGAATCGCGATGCAGGTCCCCGTTTTGAGCATCCTGGCCGGAACGAGAGAGCGCAGCTCTCGAAACCCGCAGCAAAGAGTTAGGCCGTGGATTGTGTCCGTACTGCTGTAGTGGTGGCGGGCGGCTCTGCGGCTTCCTCCGACGGCCCCAAAATCTTTGCCAACATTTCCGGGATTTCAAAAATGGCGCGGTTGTTGAGCGCCGCGACATTCTTCCGAAATTCCGCCAGATTCGCCGGTTCCAGGATCTGCCGAACTCCGTCAGCAACTTCGCGAAAACTTTTCACCACAATGCCGACGCGCTTCTCCGTCACCCATTCCGCGTTGTAGCGCTCCTGAGGCAAAGTCCAGGCGTTGCATTCGATCAACACCGGGAGCTTGCGCGCCATCGCCTCCGCGATGCTTCCCGGGCCGGGCTTGCCAATTAGGAAATCCGCTGCGCGCATGAGCTTGTGGACTTCGTTTGTAAAACCGACCACATGCACGGGTATTTTCCATTTTGGGACGCGCAACTTTGCCGCCAGCTCTTGGTTGCGCCCGCAAATCAGAATGAGCTGGAGGGGGAGACCCGCCGTATTTAGCCGATCCACTAAATAATACATTACCTTGGAGCCAAACCCGCCGAAGAGGACGATGGCGGTCGGCAGATCGGGCTGCAAGCCCATTTCCTTGCGAAGCACGGCCGGATCTTCCTGCTGCTCGGCGTAAAAGTCAGGACGCAGGATCATTCCAGATGCTTGAAAAATATGGGCTTCGTCGTGGCCGAAGGCGCGCGCTTGCTCGATGGCACGCTGCGTGCCGGCGATGACGTACTGATCCTTGAGCGGCTCGATCCAGAACCGAGGAGGAAAATCGGCTAGGTCGGTGATGAGTGTTACAAACGGCCGGCCAGGATAAACAGCGTTCCAGCTTTCGCAAATCTCGCGATTAAAATGAGGAATCACGGAGATGAGTAGATCCGCCGGGTGCTCCCGCCAGAACTCCGCGAGCAGGCGCACCAGTGGGCGGTGGAAAAGGCGAATCGTAAGTTGCAGGACGCGAAGGAGATACTTACTGCCGAGCGTCCAGCCGTTCTGCAACATGATGTTGTATTGCTGCTGGATGCGAATTCCGGTGAGTTTGCGAAGCACGTCCAGCCGGTCGGTCAAATCCTGGAATTGCACGAGCTCCAGCTGCCAGGGCCGCCCCTGTTGAGCCGCAATCGTTTGGAGTGCGACAGCGGCGTTACGGTGTCCGCCGCCGCCATCGTGGAAGACCACGTGAATTTTCTTCATGGTTTTGATTGTGCCATAGAGCAAATGTTCGCCGAGAAGAGCAAACTCCATGCCATGTGGATAACTTAGGAAGTCCAATGTACTCTATGAGTTTCATGGGCACATTCACCTACAATTAGCGACCTCTTCATGGCCTGTTCATATCCCAGACTGACAATAGTCCCATGCGCTGCGATCTCCACGTTCACTCGATTGCATCAGGCATGTGCAACACTCCCATGTTTGGCCAGATCTGCCGCGAGTCGTACAACCAACCCGAGGAAGTTTACACCCGGCTCAAGCGGCTTGGGATGTCCATCGTCACACTCACCGACCATGACTCGATCGAAGCCGGGGAGACCCTCCGGAAATACCGCGATTTTTTCCTTAGTGAGGAAGCGACCGTGCAAATGCCCAGCGGAACCGAGATACACCTGGGTGTCTATGGAATCACCGAGCGCGACCACATGGAGATCCAAAGGCGCCGTAAGGACTTCATTTCGCTGATGATGTTCCTCACGGAGCGAAAGCTAGTTTTTAGCGTGAACCACGTTTTCTCTGGGTTGACGGGGCGACGAAGCGAAGAAGACTTTTGCTGGTTGGCCTCTTATGTTCCGGCATTTGAGACGCGTAACGGCCAGATGTGGAATCAGGCCAACGAAAACGCTGTCCGGCTGGCATCCCGGCTCGGAAAGATCAGTGTTGGGGGAAGCGACTCGCACACTCTAGCAGGAGTTGGACGCACGTTCACGGAAGTCCCGCTAGCGCGGACGGCCGATGAATTCTTTGCCGGGCTGCGAGCTGGCCTTGGGCAAGTCCATGGCGCGCATGGCAGTTATGCGAAGTTGACTGCGGACGTCTTCCGTATCGTGTGGTCCTTGTGGATGGAAAAACGGTGGACATTGGCGCTTATGCCGCTGTCGCTGTTGGTTCCCGCATTCACGGCGGTGCATTGGGTGAACGAGATTGAGTTTTGCCGGAAGTGGCCGGAGGCTTTGGAAGGCCGGGAGAAGAGCCAACGCATGTTTTGGGATATGGATTCCAGCCTCGAGGCAAACTGGGGCTAGTTGGGCTAAGAGCATGACAGTAGCACGCACTTTATGGGGGTTCATCGAACGGCGCGATTACCGGGTCATGCGCCGCATGAATCGTTGGCGGGCCCCGCGATGGGTGCGATTGTGGATGATCCTGGCTACAAGGATGGGCGATGGCTGGCTTTGGTATGGGCTGGGGATCCTGCTGCTCATCGACGGGGGCCCTCAACGATTCTCCGCAATCGGGGCAGCGGGAAGCTCCGCCGTGTTCGGCATTTTCGTCTTCAAAGCATTGAAAAGACTCAGCCAGCGGCCGCGACCTTGCCAGTTGGAGCCACATTGTTGGTCGAAAGTTCTGCCTCCGGACCGGTTTTCATTTCCCTCCGGGCACACGATGACGGCTTTCTCTATTGCGCTGGTTGTGAGCTATTTCTATCCATCGCTGGAGGGGCCGCTCTTCTTTCTCGCCATCAGCATCGCCGTTTCCCGCATTGTGCTGGGAATGCATTTCCTGAGCGACGTGCTGGCCGGAATGGTTCTGGGAGTGGCGCTAGGCTGCGCCTCGATCACAGCCTTCGCATCGTTCGGCTGGGCGTAACCCCAGACACACCAGCCGGGATCACTGGCACATTCTTTAAAGTCTGAAGGGTGTTAAAGGGGTTTCGGGTGGGACGCGAGAGCCTCCCGGAACGAGGCAAGATTGCTCTTGTCCACGGTAGCTGTTCCGGTGTCGACCCAAGCCGGCAAAGGAGCCGCAGGCGCGGTGCGCCAGTCCTTGAACTCGTGCACGGCGTTGTGGTGGAGGTCGTCGGCATACTTCAGGCCGTAATAGGCCATGATGTACGGCTTCTGCACGATGGTGGCGTTAATCCAACCTTTTTCAATCCCATCGAGCGTCTCCGGGTCTTTGTCGAACGAAACGATAGCGACCTTGCCGGTAAGGTCCAGGCGGTGCAGAGCTTCCGCGGTGCCCGAGCCACCTGAAGCTTCCAAACAAATCACGCCATCGACCTTTTGCTTTTTTGCGAGGATCGCTGAAATTCCATCGTTGGCGTTGCGGGGATCTCCTTTGTCGTCGATGGTCTGAACGATCTTGATGCCGGGATATTTCTTCAACGCCTCATTCACTCCGCGCACGCGCTCGTCCATGTTGAGCTGACCCGGGACTGTAACGATAACGATCTGCCCCTGGCCCCTGAGAATGTCCGCCATGCGCTTGCCGCTTTCCTGACCGGCGCGGAAGTTGTCAGTTCCGACGAAAAGAATCCGATGCGAATCGGGTGCATCCGCATCGATGCAAATAACGGGAATGCCTTGGGAGACCGCGGCGTCAATCGCCGGTTTGAGAAGCTCCTGGTTCGTGACGGATACAAGAATCCCCGCGGGGTGCAGGGCAGCAGCCTTTTGAAAGGCGTCCAGCTCCTCCTTGGGCGAGAAAGTGGCCGGGCCATCCATCTCCGCCTTGACGCCCATGACTGTCGCTGCGTCGCGTAAACCCGCTTCGGCTTCCTGCCAGTACGGCAAGTTGATATTCGCGGAGATCAAATAATATTGCTCCTCTTTCTGATGGTACGGTTCCTGGCAAGCGGCCAGCGCCGCGCAGAATGCGACAGCCAAGAGCGCAGTGCTTCTGGGATGAAGTTTCACGGAAGGTCTCCTTTGAAAGAAATGGCGGCTCGGGATCGACGAAGACAAGAAACAAGAGACCCGAACATTCTGGCGCAAGAGGGTACCACAAGCGTTGCATAGTACAACTGGTGAGGCAGCAGGATGGTGGGTCAGTTTCCGATTACCGAGACGCTCTCAGCACAGAATTGTTAACAGCCAGGCCGCAATGAAATACCCGACCAAGTGTCAACTCCCGATTTGTCGCGTAACCGGAAACTGACCTACTACCGGCTGCAGGTGACGGCTAGGCGGGCAGAAGGGAGGATCAATTTCGTATTCGCGCGCACGTACCCGTTTGGTAGCTTGGTGCGAAAGGCGCACTGGGAGGAATCCCTTTTCTATAGTCTTCTGGTTGAGAGACTGCCTCGTGGTTCTCGGCAACGATTTTTGCACTTTACAAAAACAGGGAGTCGCGAATTTGCAACCAGGCTTGCCAGCGCTGAATGCGGGCCGTGTAGCTTTGAAGGAGAAGAGCGCTCGGGCTTCCGAGCTGATTTTTCTTCTTCAAGTCTCGCGGCCGGGGCTGTGGAGCACGACTGCGATGTTTTACCTGATGCCGCTTGGCCACGCGGACTTTCTGCATTCGCGAACAGTTTGGCTGGGGCTTCTCTACGTATTATTTCCCTTGGGATTTTTATTGTACGGCGTGAACGATATCGTAGACGCCGAGGGGGACCGTCTCAACCCGCGCAAGGGAACATTTTTGTTCGGCTCGCTAGGCGCGGCGGACCAACTCGCCGCGTTACGATGGAAAATCGCGGCCATTCAGGTTCCTTTCCTGCTTGTCTTCTTTGTGCTTACAGGGCCGCGCATTTTGTTTTGGTTCGCGGCATTGCTGCTGGCCGTCGTTCTCTACAATGCGCCGCGCTTCGGATGGAAGAGCCATCCTCCCTTCGACGTGCTCATCCAAGCGAGCTATTTACTAATTTTTGTGTTAAGCGGCTGGCTGAATGGAGTGCATCAGCTTCCGTGGCAGACTTTTGTGTTCGGCGCAATGTTTGCAATGCATTCGCATGTTTTCGGCGAAGTGATGGATATAGAGCCGGACCGGTTGAGCGGGCGGCGCACCACGGCAACGTTGATCGGACCGGTGCCTTCCAAGTTGCTGATTGCGGCGTTCTTGTGTGTCGAGACCGCGCTGGTCTACGTTTCATTCGGAGACTTGCTCATTACAGGATTTCTTGGCTTTGGAGCGGCTTGGTTTCTGCTGGATGCAATGCTGATTTGGAAGAATCGCCCGTATAGTCCGATGGAGATGCGCCTGTTTATGTTGGGATGGAACGCAGCGGCTATTGCCGGAATGTTCTGGAACTGGTCAGAAGGCAGCCTGACGCACGTACGGCACGGCGCAGGGCTTTGAGCATGCAAAGCTGGTACATTCTGGAAATCAGCGTAGAGAGCGTTGCGGCGGCCATGGCAGCGGAGCGCGGCGGGGCGCAACGGATTGAATTTTGCGCCAATGCGCGCGAAGGTGGGACGACTCCGAGTGACGAGTTGCTGAGAGCCGTGCGCGAACGCGTGCGATTGCCGATTCTCTCGATGGTTCGTCCGCGAGCTGGGGACTTTGTCTATTCAGATGCGGAGTTCGAAATCATGCGGAGGGACATCCAGGCGGCCAAGGAATTTCAAATGGACGGCGTCGTTTTGGGTTTGCTGGAGGCCGATGGCCGCATCGACGTTGAGCGCAGCGCGCAACTCGTCGAGCAGGCGAGGCCGCTTCCGGTCACCTATCATCGGGCGTTCGATGAGAGTCGCGATTTGCAAAAGTCGCTGGAGGACGTGATTAAAACGGGAGCCGCGCGGCTGCTCACTTCAGGCGGGAGGCGGACAGCGCCCGAGGCGCTGGGAGTGCTCGCGGAACTCGTTCGAATCGCGGGAGAGCGATTGATCGTGATGCCGGGGAGCGGAATTCATGCGGGAAATATTCGAAAAGTAGCGCGCACGACAGGTGCACGCGAATTCCACGCCGGATTGAGTTCCGTGATTGCAAGTCCCGCGAACAACCTCGCCGCGTTTGAAGAAGAGGTGAGAAAACTTGCAGCTGCGCTGCGCGATTGTGACTGAGGCTGCCGAGGAGCGGCCGGTGAATCTTTTGTTGATTGCGGCGCAAAAAAAGAAGGGCACGATGTATCGTGCCCCTGCAACAGCTTGTGAAGAGTCAAAGGGCGGTTACGCTTTTTGCGCCTGGCGGCGAAGGAAGGTGGGCACATCCAGATCGTCGGCGGGAACGTCGCGGCTGACGTCGCGAACGTTCTGCTGCACCTGGTGAACGACGTTCGGCAACTGTTGTTGCTGTGGCAGGGGCTCTTCCATTTCGCGGCCGGCTTTCCACGTCTTGGGCAGGATGGAAGGCTTCTGCTGGACGGTTTTCTTGTTGGCTTCCTTGAAGCCCGCGGCGATGACGGTGATCTTGACGGCGTCCTTCATGGAGTCGTCCATGACCGCGCCAAAAATGATATTTGCATTCTCATGCGCGGCTTTCTGGATGACCGACGATGCTTCGTGAACTTCATGCAGGGTGAGGCTGGAGCTGCCGGAAATGTTGATCAAGATGCCTTGCGCGCCCTGAATGGAATTGTCTTCGAGGAGCGGACTGGAAATGGCGCGGTTGGCGGCGTCGATGGCGCGATTCGTACCGGTGGCAATGGCGGTGCCCATGACGGCGTAGCCCTGACCGTGCATGATGGCTTTGACGTCGGCAAAGTCGCGGTTGATGATGCCCGGCACGGTGATGATGTCGGAAATGCCCTGGACCGCCTGGCGAAGGATGTCGTCGGCGATGCGGAAGGCGTCGAAGAAACTGGTGCCGCGCTCGACGGTGTCCATTAAGCGTTCGTTGGGGATGACGATGACGGTGTCGACGGCGCCAATCAATTCTTGCAAAGCTTGCTCCGCCTGGAGCATGCGGCGCTTGCCTTCGAAGGCGAAGGGTTTGGTGACCACCGCGACGCTCAGAGCGCCGAGTTCGCTGGCGAGCGAAGCCACTACGGGCGCAGCGCCGCTGCCGGTGCCTCCGCCGAGGCCGGAGGTGATGAAAATCATGTCCGAGCCTTCGAGCGCTTCAATAATCTTGTCGGTGTCTTCGAGGGCAGCTTTGCGGCCGATCTCGGGATTCGCGCCGGCGCCGAGCCCCTTGGTGAGCTTCGCGCCGAGCTGCAGCTTGACGGGAGCTTGCGAGAGCTTGAGCGCTTGCATGTCCGTGTTGGCCGTGATGAACTCGACGCCTTCGACTTTGGCGCGGATCATGCGGTTAATTGCGTTGCATCCGCCGCCGCCCACGCCGATGACTTTAATCTTCGCGGGCTGCAGCTCCTCGCTGAAGCTCATGCGAATTCCTGCATCTTTCGTCGTCATACGTCCCTCAGCCTTCTCCAGATTCGCGATGCTGCGCTCGGGCAGGGTTACGAGGCACCTGCGAACATGGACTTCAATTTGTTTACCAGATTTCCAGCGCGCTGCGGCGCGTTTCGCCGCATTTTCGCGCCGTATATCACCAAACCCACGACGGTTGCATATTCCGGCTGCGCTACCTGCTCCGGCAGATCAGCCAAACCTTTTGGCTCCCCGATACGAACGGGCAAGTGGAAAGAGTCTTCGGCCAGCTCGACCAAGCCATTGAGTCTCGCACCGCCGCCGGCGAGCACAAATCCTGCGGGGATTTGTCTGTCAAGGCCGGCGCGCTGGAGATCCTCGCGGATGAGAGCGAGCAATTCCATCGCACGCGGCTCGATGATGTCGGTGAGCATGCGGGCAAAGATGGTGCGCGGAGGACGATCGCCCACGCTGGCAATTTCGATGGCGCTGTCTTCGCGGAGCAGCCCAGAGGCAGCCCAACCGTGGCGGCGCTTGATTTTTTCGGCTTCGGGGATCGGCGTGCGCAGACCGACGGCAAGATCGTTCGTGAAGTGATCGCCGCCCACGGGAACCGCGCTCGTATGCCGGACCACGCCGCCGCCGTATACGATCAACTCGGTCGTGCCGCCACCGATGTCGAGCAGGCAGCAGCCGAGGTCGCGCTCGTCTTGCGTAAGGCAGGCTTCGGCGGAGGCCAGCGGTTCGAGGACGGTATCGTTGACCAGGATGCCGGCGCGATTCGCGGCGGTCACCAGATTCTGCGTGGCCGCAATGGAAGAGGTCACGAGATGGACGTTGGCTTCGAGGCGCTGCCCCACCATACCGATAGCGTCGCGAATTCCATCCTGTGCATCGACCATGAATTCATGGGGAAGAACGTGCAGCACTTCGCGGTCTTCCGGAAGCGTAATGTTGCGAGCGGCATCGACGGCGCGGCGCACATCCTCGCGCTCGATGTCGCGGGGGCGATTGCCGAGCGTCACGCCGCCACGGCTGTTCACTCCGCGCACGTGGCTGCCCGCCACGCCGATCACGGCGGACTCGACCGGCACATTGGCGACGCCTTCGGCTTCCTCGACGGCCCGGCGAATCGAGCTCACGGTGGAATCGAGATTGACGATGAGCCCTTTGCGAAGTCCCTTGGATTCCGCCGCGCCGAGAGATAGAAACTTCACCTGTTCTTCGTCCACCTCCGCGATCAACGCGCACGTTTTCGTGCTGCCGACGTCCAGCGCAATGATGTAACGATCTTTTTTTGCCAAGCCGCCGCCCCCGCTCTGGAACCCTTACGTTTTCAACTTCTAGTTTTTCAGCTTCGCCGAATTCATGCTGCTGTCCGAGTTCACGACCACTTGCCGCGAATACTGCAAATCAATCGACTGCACGCGCCCGGCGTTCGCCTGCCACTGCGCGAAATTCTCGACGAGCATGCGGTATTTGCCCGTGAAATCGCTGTTGCCAAAATGAATGGTTACCGCCTGCGAATCGGCCGCGGATGCGAGGCCGGTCATAACAACGCGTACGTCCTTCGGATTCGAAAGATCGACTTCGCTGACGCGGTCGGACGATCCGGGGCGCACCAAATCCGCATCCCTCAAGAATTCCTGATAGGACTGCATGCGTTTTTCGCGCTCTTCCAGCGGCAGGCTATCGGTGAGGCCGGTAACGATGGGGAAGTGCAAGTCCTCGCCTTCAGGACGGTCCAAAACCACACCATGAGCGTCGATCAGGGCCAGATCTCTGCCATTGCGCAATAACGCAATCGGCGTGCGCTCCGTCAATTCGACGCGGATGCGGTTTGGCAGGATACGCAGCACACGCGCAGATTCGACCCACGGCAGTTGTTGGAGCTGGCTGCGCCGGACATCCAGCGGAATGAGGAGCACGCTGCGGTTGCGGTCGCGAGCAAAGGGTTGAAGCACGGCTTCGCGGCTCACGACATGATTCCCCATCAACTCGATTTGATCCGGCTTGAGAAGCAACACTTGCGGCGAATACAGCAAGAAGCGGCCTGCGACGAGAGCCGTGGCCACGCCTGCTGCTCCTGCGAAGGTCCACACCAACACGCGGCGATAGAACGGCCAACTTCTCCCGGCAAACTTTTTGCGGCGGATTTCGAGAGGCTTCTGACGACGCAAATAGCGCGGCTCTTCGTCCGCGAGCAATTCCGGGCGGTAGGGCTCGGAGGCCGCGGCGGCAGTTCCGCGTTGCAAGGCTTTCACCCGTTCCAAACCACCACCTCGTATTCGAGAATCACACCAAATGAATTTTGCACACGTTTGCGCACATCGGCGATCAGATCGAGCATGTCTTTCGCCGATGCCTTACCTGCATTCACAAAGAAATTGGCGTGGCGATCGCTGACGCGGGCGTCGCCCACGCTCAGCCCCTTGAGCCCCAGCTCGTCAATCATGCGTCCAGCGGAAGCGCCTGGCGGGTTCTTGAAGATGCAACCGGCACTTTTTTGCCCGAGCGGCTGGCTTGCGCGCCGTTTTTCGTTGCAGATACGAATACCTTTTAGAATTTCGCGATACGGTTTGGAGGGTAATTCCAGCTTCACTGCGAGCATCATATCATCAGGGGCAAAAGATGTGTGCCGGTATTCGAAGGAAATTTGATGGCCCCTAAGGGTTTCCATTTTGCGGCTGGCCGCCCGGTAAAGCTTCACTTCCCGGACGTAACTGCCGATTTGCATGCCGTAGGCGCCCGCGTTCATGCGCAGAGCGCCCCCGACGGTCCCGGGTACTCCAATAAGACCTTCCATCCCCCCCAAGTCGTGTTTGGCGCAGAAGGTCACGGTGCGGCCGAGGTCGGCTGCGGCGTCGACTTGGGCAGAATTACCTTCGATCACGATATCCGGCTCTGGAGCGACAAGTTGCAGCGCGACCCAGGGCAATTCGCCGTCGCCAACGAGCAAGTTTGAGCCGCCACCGAGAAACTTGTGTGGAACGCCTTGTGCGTCGAGAAGGTTCAAAAGGTCCGGTATGGCGTCGTGCTTCTCGATACGCAATAAGTCGGTCGTGCCACCAATGCCGAGAGAAGTGAGTCCAGCCAAAGAAGTTCCTGGCTTCCACTGAATACGCAACTCCGGAAACGCCGCGACGATTTTGGGATCTTCAACGCGCATGGTGCGTGGGATGCTCCGTCCCGAGAAGGACCATTAATTCGTTGCTTGCGCGGCTTACGTTGCCCGCCCCAATGGTCATAATCGCGTCGCCAGCCCGCGCTTCGCGCAGGAGGAACTCAATTCCTGCCTGCATGGAGCGAAAGTAGTTAACGTTTTTGTGCCCGGCGTCGCGAATGGCAGTGGCCAGAGCTTCGCTGGTGATGCCAGGAATCGGGGCTTCACTTGCCGCATAGATGTCCAGCAGCACCAGCACATCGGCCTGGTTGAAAGCCCGGCAGAACTCGTCCCAGAGGTGTTGGGTACGCGTAAACCGGTGGGGCTGGAAGAGCACCAGCAGGCGGTTGAACTTGCAGCCGCGGGCGGCCTCAAGCGTGGCGCGAATCTCAGCCGGATGATGGCCGTAGTCGTCAATCACCGTGATGTCGTTCACGACGCCCTTGATGTCGAAGCGGCGGCCGACGCCGGCGAATTTCGCCAGGCCCTCCCGGATCAAATCGCTTGGAACATTTAGATACAGAGCGACGGCTGCCGCAGCAGCTGCGTTCCGGACATTGTGGATCCCCGGAGGATGCATCAAGTGGAAGAGGCCGAGGTCCTCACCTTTAAAGGTGAGGCGGAAGTCGCTTCCCAGACCTTCGAGCTTCACGTCGCTGATGACCAAGTCGGCCTGGCTCGAGGTGCCATAGGTAATGATCGGGCGCTTCACGTCCGGAAGAATGGCTTGCACGTTGGGTTCGTCCAGGCAAAGGATCGCAGCGCCATAAAACGGAACGCGGTTTACAAACTGTAAAAACGCGCCCTGAATGTCTGAGAGTGAGGTGTATTGGTCGAGGTGCTCGCGATCGATGGTGGTGACGACGGCCACGACAGGCGCGAGCATCAGGAAGCTGCGATCGCTCTCGTCGGCTTCCACGACAAAATATTCGCCTTTGCCGAGCCGCGCGGTCGTGCCCGCCTGGTTCACCCTGCCGCCAACCACAAAGGTCGGATCGAGATGTGCAGCGGCAAGAACCGAGGCGACCATCGAAGTCGTGGTGGTCTTGCCGTGCGCGCCGGCTACGGCGATGCCATATTTGAGGCGCATTAGCTCCGCAAGCATCTCGGCCCGCGGTATTACGGGAATTTTCCTCTTGTGCGCTTCGACGACTTCAGCGTTGTCCTGCTTGATTGCCGAGGAGGTCACCACAACGTGCGCGTCTTCGACGTTGGCCGCCTTGTGGCCTTCGTGGATCGTCGCGCCAAGATTCTGAAGCCGTTCGGTAATGTTCGAGGGTTTGGTGTCCGAGCCGGAAACGGAGTAGCCCAGCGTCAGCAGTACCTCGGCGATGCCGCTCATTCCAATCCCGCCGATGCCCACCAAGTGAATGCGCTGAAAATTGCGGAAAGAACCCATCATGGATTTGCCCTCAGACCAATTCCCTGCACGTTAGCGGCCTCTTCAATTAAGTTGACTATGTCTCGCGTGGCGTGCGGACGAGCAAGCGACCGCGCTGCGTGCGACTGCTTTTCGAGCTGCTCAGGCTGGTCGATGAGGGAGAAAATTTCGGTCGTCAGACGTTCCGCGGTGAGTTCCTTTTCGGAAATCAGGCGGCCCGCGCCCGCGCGCTGCATCTCCTGAGCGTTGCGAAGTTGATGGCTATCGGTGGCGGCGCCGAAGGGAATGAAGATGGCGGCGCGGCCCGCGGCTGCAATTTCCGCCGCGGTGATAGCTCCGGCCCTGCAAACGATCACGTCTGCCCAGGCAAAGCGCTCCGCCATGTTCGCGAGGAAGGGGACGACCTCCGCGTTGATCTCGCGCCGCGCGTACGCGGTGCGCACAGCATTATAATCGCGTTCGCCGGTCTGATGCACGATGGACAGCTCATTTTTTCGTGCCGCCAGCCGGTCCATGGCATCGACGAACGCGCGGTTGATGGGCAACGCACCCTGGCTTCCGCCGGTTACGAGCAAGCGAAACGGCTTTTCGAGGCGTCGAGGGGCAATCGAAAAAAAATCCTGGCGCACCGGGCAGCCGGTAACGATGGCCTTTTTTCCCCAGGCCCGTGCAGAAATTTCATAGCCCGTGGCGATGCGCTTGGAGAGTTTGGCGAGGAGTTTGTTGGTCAAGCCCGGCTCGGCGTTTGGTTCGAAGATGACATTGGGCACGCGGCTGAGCCATGTCGCCAGCAGCATCGGCCCCGCAGCGTAGCCGCCGACTCCAAAAGCCGCGATTGGTTTGTGCTTTCGGAGTACGCGTCGCGCGTCCAGCATCGCAGGCGCAAGCATGGCGAGGTTTCTCACGAGCGTCGCGCCGCCCTTCCCTTTCAAACCGGCCACGCGCAACGTCTCGAGCGGCAGCCCCGCTTGAGGCACCAGCTTCATCTCGATTCCCCGTTCCGTTCCCACCAACACGACTTCCCTCTCTTTGCCACGTGACAACCACTCTTGCGCAATGGCCAACGCCGGGAAAACGTGTCCGCCCGTGCCGCCTCCCGCGATCAGCAGCTTCATGGCCGGGACTCAATTGCTCGCTCGAGCGCAGGGGCACGATCTACCGCGCCCCTACAACTGAAGCCGCATTGCGACTCAAAGAGCTGGCTCATGCCTCTGTCGCCTGTTGCGAAATGTTTAGCAACACGCCCGTCGCCAGCAGCATCACCAGCAGACTTGATCCGCCGTAGCTCACGAACGGCAATGGAATGCCTTTGGTCGGCACCATGCCCAGCACAACGGCAAAATTGATCAGCGCCTGGCTAAGCACCATTGCCGTGATGCCAAGCGCCAAAAGCCGGCCGAATCCATCGGGAGCCGCAAACGCCGCTCGCAGCCCGCGCCAGCCATAAACCACGAACAGGGCAATCACCAACATCGCGCCGATGTAACCCAGCTCTTCGCTGATCACTGCATAGATAAAATCCGTGTGCGCTTCCGGCAAGTAAAACAACTTTTGTTTGCTCTCCATCAAGCCCACGCCAGTGAATCCGCCGGAGCCCACGGCGATGAGCGACTGCGTCAACTGAAAGCCGGCGCCTTGCGGATCGGAATTAGGATCAAGGAATGCGGTCAGCCGCGCTTGGCGGTAGGAAACATGGAATATCAAAAAATAAAGCGCCGGCAAGGAGGCCACAGCACCTGTTGCGATCCATTTCCACGACATTCCAGCGGCATATAGAATCGCTGTTGCCACCAGCGCAATATCCACGGCAGTGCCCAGATCTGGTTGCGCAAGAATCAAACAGACGCAGATCAGCACAGGTCCGGCGGCGGGAAGAATCGTCTCGAGAAAATCCTTCTTGCAGAACTCCATTGCCGCCTTATGCCGGCGCTTTTGATCGAGAAACCAGGCGAGATAGAGGATCACCGCCAGCTTCGCCAGTTCCGACGGCTGGATCCCCACGGGCCCGTAGCGAATCCAGCGGTGCGTAGCGTGCGCCTTGTCCAGAAAAAAAGTGCCGACCAACAGGAGCAGAACCAAACAGACGGTCGTGTAGACAACCGCGGGCTCGCGCAAGCGCCGGTAATCCGTACGCATCAGAGCGAACATTCCCAGAAGGCCGATCATCAGCCAGGCGGCTTGACGCACAAGAAAATAATAACCGTGGCCGTACGCCTTATCCGCGGTGACGGCCGAGGCGCTGAAAATCATCACTGCGCCAAACAGGCAAAGCGCCACCGTCACACCAAAGAGCCAACGGTCCAGCTCAAGACGTCTCGGCACTTTCGCTCACCCTTTTCCCGAAGTCGCACCAGCGGCTTGCTTTTCCAGTTGCCGCACTAAATCCTTGAAGACGCGCCCCCGGTGCTCATAATTGTGGAACTGATCGAAACTGGCGCAGGCCGGCGCAAGAAGCACCACGTCGCCGCCTTGCGCGGCGTGCGAAGCGGTTTCCACGGCGCGCTCGAGCGTATCCGAGCGTTCCAGCGCGACACTTCCTGAAACCTGCTTTTCGATTTTTTCGGCTGCCGCGCCGATCAGGAGCGCGAGAATCGCTTTTTCCCTCAGCGGTTGTCGCAGCACGGTGTAATCGCTTCCTTTGTCTTTTCCGCCGAGAATAATCAGGATACGGCCGGGAAATGCGTCGAGCGCCTTGAGAGTGGCGTCCACGTTGGTGGCCTTCGAATCGTTGTAGTAGCGCACGCCGCCGATTTCGGCCACGAATTCCAAGCGGTGCTCGACTCCCGCAAACGAGCTTACGCCTTTGACGATGGCCGTCACGCTTGCACCGGCGAGCCGCGCCGCTGCCGCGGCAGCCAATGCATTCTCCACGTTGTGCGCGCCGGCAAGAGGAATGTTTTCCAGCTTGAACAGGACTTCTTCCGCGCCGTCTTGCCGAAACACGACTTCTTCTCCGCGCACATAAGCGCCCTGTGCTACCCGTTGTTTCCGGCTGAACCAGTACATGCGCGGGAGTGAAGGCGCGAATGGTGTGGTTGCCGCATCATCGGCGTTCAAAACCGCGGCATCCTCTCCCGTCTGATTCTCAAACAAGCGCGCTTTGGCGGCTCCATAGGCTTCCATGGTGTGATGGCGGTCGAGATGGTCCGGGGTCAAATTGAGAAACACGCCAATGTTTGGATGAAACGTGTCGATGAGTTCTAATTGGAAGCTGCTGAGCTCGACCACCGTCCAAGTGTCGTCTTTCATGGCGTCCACGCATCCGATAAGGGGCGTTCCAATATTTCCGGCGAGAATTGTCTGCATTCCGGCCGTCTTCAAAATGTGATCGACAAGCGATGTCGTTGTCGTTTTGCCATTCGAGCCGGTGATCCCGATCAATCGGCCCCTCAGGAAGCGAAAGGCCAGCTCAATCTCACTCCAAATGGAGATGCCTTTGGCGCGCGCGGCCTGCAAATGCGCTTCGTCGGCGGGCACCCCGGGGCTCGGAACAATTAAATCTTGTTCAAGAAACGTTTTCTCCTGATGGCCACCGAATTCGAGCGTCACTCCCACGTCTTGTAGCTTGGCGACCATTTCTCCAATTTCAGACTGGGTGCGCGAATCTGTAGCCGTCACGCGCGCTCCTCGTGCAGCGCAAAAAAGGGCCGTGGCCACGCCTGTCCGCGCCAATCCCACAACCAGTACGCGTTTTCCTCGCAGCTCCATCCCACGTTGCATCGCTCTTTCCTAAACCCGCCCTGCTTCAAATGCGGCCTACCTGAGTTTCAGCGTCGTTAATGCAAACAGCGCAAAGACGAGCGCGGCAATCCAAAACCGTACGATGACTTTCGACTCGCTCCAGCCAAGCAACTCAAAATGATGGTGAATGGGAGCCATACGGAATACGCGCTTGCCCCGCAGCTTGAACGAACCAACCTGCAAGATCACCGAGAGCGCTTCGATAACGAAAATACCGCCAACGAAAAACAAAAGGATCTCCTGCTTGATGATGACGGCGATTGTACCGAGGGCCCCGCCAAGCGAGAGCGATCCCACATCGCCCATGAAAATCTCCGCGGGATGCGCGTTGTACCACAGGAAGCCGAGCGACGCGCCCACCAGCGCCCCGCAAAAAACAGTGAGTTCTCCCACGCGGGGGATGTACTGAATCTCGAGATAGGCTGCCCAGCGCGAATTGCTGCTGACGTAGGTCAGCACCGTGAGGGCGCCCGCGGCGATAACGGTGCAGCCAATGGCCAAACCATCGAGACCGTCCGTCAGATTCACCGCGTTCGAAGAGCCAACAATGACCACGCAAACAAAGGCCAGAAACGGAAGAAACGCCAAGGGCCAGAGATGCTCCGATTTCATCAGGGAGTGGATAACCAAGTCAGGGTGCAATCGTTTGAGAAACGGAATCATCAGCTGCGTCGAGTAGGCGTAGTGCGTAACGAGAACGAGCAGCGAAATTCCCACGATCAGGCTTACCAGCACTTGAAAGTAAATTTTCTTTTTCGCCGTCAGCCCAAGGTTCCGTTGCTTCGAGACTTTCGCGTAGTCGTCGATGAAACCGATGGCTGCAAAGCCGATCAGAGCAAAGAGAGAGAGCAAAATAAAGGGATTGGCCAAATCAGCCCAAAGCAGCGTGGGCACGGCCGTCGACAAAACGATCAACACGCCGCCCATCGTCGGTGTGCCGGCCTTTTTTTGGTGCTCTTGAGGGCCTTCCTCGCGGATGTACTGCCCGATTTGCAAGTCGCGCAGCCGCTGAATCAGCCAGGGGCCGAACACGAGACCGAGAAACATGGCCGTCAAGCTCGCATAGACGGTTCGAACGGTGATGTAACGAAAAACGTTTAATGGGCTGAAGTACGGCTGCAGGACGTGGTAGAGGAGGTAGTAGAGCATGTCAGTGGCGTACCTCGTGATGCGGAACTTCGCCGGGAGCCGCGTATCGAGCAAGGAGAGCTTCGACGATGCGTTCCATCTTCACTCCGCGCGAGCCTTTCACCAGCAAGACATCGCCTGTGGCGAAGAGCTCCTCTAGAAACTTCGCCGCTTCGTCTGACGAGGCAAAGAATCTCGTCTGGGTTCGCGGTATGCCGGCAGAAATCGCGCCTTCCACAATTTGTTCAGCGTTGCCCTCAACCCCAATCACCCAATCGACATTCCCCGTTTTCGCCGTGAAGATGCCGGCTTCGCGATGCAGCACGGGCGAAGCCGCCCCCAACTCTCGCATTTCGCCCGCCGCCAGAATTCGGCGGCGAAAATTCGGGGTCGCCGCCAGTACGGACACCATGGCGTGCAGCGCGGCGGGACTCGAATTGTAGCTATCGTTGATCAGAGCCGCTCCGTTCGAAAATCGCAATAGTTCCCCTCGCATCGAGGGCACGCGCAGCGTTCGAAATACACCTTGCGCTTCCGCGGCCCCGATGTTCCAAACGCTCGCAGCTGCCAGCGCGGCAAGCGCGTTGTAGATTGCGTGGCGGCCCGGCACGGGAAGCTCCAAGCGCACGCGGCCTTCGGGGCTTACGTAGTCAAATGCGGAGCCAAGCGCGCCCCTGTCTTCGATCGCCGCAGCCGAAAAAAAAGCCGGCGCATCGATTCCATACGTCAGCACGCGCCCGGGAGCAAATGCGCCAAACGCCGCAACGCGCGCGTCATCCGCGTTCAACACTGCGGTCGACTCCCGCCCATTCAGCCCCTCGATCAGCTCGCGCTTCGCAAGTGCAATCTCATCGACCGATGCAAAGAATTCCAAGTGCGCTGGGGCCACGCGCGTCACCACGCCTACATCGGGGCGAGCAATCGCCGCGAGCCGGGCCAACTCCCCGCGCCGCGACATGCCCATCTCTAGCACTGCCGCTTGATGCGTTTCGTCCAAACGAAAAAGGGTCAGCGGCAGTCCGTACTCGTTATTGAAATTGCCTTCTGATTTCAGGACCCGTAGCTTCGCGCCCAGCAGCGTCGCCAGGATCTCTTTCGTTGTGGTCTTGCCCACGGAGCCCGTGACGCCGGCAATTTTCCCGCCCCAGGCTTCGCGCACCGCGCGGGCGAGATGTTTGAGGGCTTCGAAAGTGTCCCCCACGACGATGCTGCGATTCCGGACGCCCTCCCCGTAGCGGCTGATTTGCGATTGTGCCACCACCACCGCGAGCGCTCCGCCCCCGAGCGAGCTCTCCACGAAATCGTGTCCATCATGACGCGGTCCGTGGACGGCAACGAACAGTTCTCCTGGACGTACCGTGCGAGAATCAATCGAGACGCCGGCCACCCGGGCCATGGTGTCGAGTCCCGGCCCCGCCTTAACAGCCAGAGCGTCAACCACCTGTGCAATCGTCCACCGCATAAATGCCTCAAGGGGCTTGCTTTACGCAGGTACCCCGCATATCGGTTTGTTTTCACCGTGTTTTGAGGGCTCCTCCTTTCGCGAGTTAACTGCTGGCTCGCGCGCCCTCGCCACGCCTTCTTGACAAGCGCGCTACGTGCCAAACCCTGAGCCGTTTTTTGCCTCCGCGTTACCCAATTCGGCCTGCCGTTCGCTATAACCCCGTTCACGAAGAGCCCGGCGCCCCATGTCGCGATCGTCAAATTCCAGCGTTTGGTCCGCGAGAATTTGATAATTCTCATGACCCTTCCCTGCGAGCAGAACGATGTCTCCGGCGCGCGCCTCGTCCATCGCCACGCCGATTGCTTTTTCGCGGTCCGGTTCGATCAAATATTTCCCCGCGGTTTTCTGAAGACCCACGATGATGTCGCTGATAATTTTCAGCGGATCTTCGGTCCTCGGATTGTCGCTCGACAAGATCGTCAAATCGCTCAGCCGTCCGGTCACTTCTCCCATTACGGGCCGCTTGGTGCGGTCTTTTCCGCCGCCACATCCGAAGAGTGTGATGATTCGCCCTTTAGGATTCAGCTCTCTCGCGGTTCGAATCAGATTCTCTAGCGCGTCATCCGTGTGCGCGTAATCGACCACAACAAAAAAGGGCTGGCCCAGATCAATGCGCTGAAAGCGTCCCGAAACGCTTTCGAGGCTCCGGATCCCCGTTTCAATTATTTCCGTGGAAAGCCCCAGCGCCTGCGCCGCTCCGATCGCCGCAAGTATGTTGTAAACATTGATGCGGCCTACCAGTGGTGATGCGACGTGCACTTTGCCATCGGGTGTTTGCGCCGTAAACGCCAGGCCGTTGAAGGTCAACTGAAATTTTTTCGTGGTGATGTCCGCCTCGGACTCGAGGCCGTAGGACACTGTTTTCTTGGCGAGTCCGTTCAGTTGCTTGCCATACTCGTCATCCGTGTTAACCACAGCGACTTCCGGCACACCCGCTCCGGTGCCTTCGAACAACCTCTTCTTCGCCGCGAAATAATCCTCGAAGGTCTTGTGATAATCCATGTGTTCGCGCGTAAGATTTGTAAACACCGCCGCCGCGAAATGGCAGCCCCAGAGACGGTCCAGTGCGAGCGAGTGCGAGCTTGCTTCAAGCACTGCAAAGCGTCCTCCTGCGTCCCGAATCTCCGCAAGAAAACCTTGCAGGTCAACCGATTCCGGAGTGGTGTTGGGAGCGGGGTAGTCGCCGAGCGGCGTGTGATACGCGATCGTCCCGAAAAGGCCTGTTTTGGCGCCGGAGGCTTTGACGATGGCATCGACGAGCGAAGCGGTCGTAGTTTTCCCGTTCGTTCCCGTCACGGCCACAAGCTGTAACACCTTCGCCGGATGCCCGAAAAAGTTCGCGGCGGTAACCGCAAGCGCTTTCCGCGCCTCTCGCACCTGAACCCACACCACGCTTGCCGGAATCGCGGCGGGAGCAGCCTCCTCGCTGGCGATAGCCGCTGCGCCGCGCGAAACAGCGTCGCGAATGAACGTGTTCCCATCAGCCATCGCACCGTGCAGCGCGAAAAAGAGTGCGAGCGGTTGCACTTTGCGAGAATCGCATGCCACCTGCCTGATTTCCAGATTCTCCGCGGGCGCAGGAAGGCTAGCTTCCGTGCCTTGCAGCAAGTCGCGCAGTTTCATACTCCGAATGGAGACGCGTGATGGTGATGAATCTTCCCGGCGTTCATCGGTGTGGTTCGTTTTCGAGTTGCCTGTTTCGTCTTCGATATGGCTCAATGCAGTTCTCATCCTAATTCCTGTGCCCTGGGCGGGGCTTCGAATTCTTCTCGGGTGGTGTCCCGAACTGCACGGTGATTTTCGCGCCTCGCCGTACTTTTACCCCCGCCGCCGGCGACTGATTCAGTGCAAGATTGCTACCAACCAGCACAGGATCGAGACCAAGCCTCAGGGAAATATCGGCTACCTCGCGCATGGTCTTCCCGCTGAAATCGGGGATTTCGACTTCGCCGCCCTCATCTACGGCCACCGTCAAAGGCGGCTTCCTGAACGTGGAGGGCGCTTGCCCAATCGGCTTCATCATTTGCGATGCCACCGGCAGCGGATCGGGCTGCCCAGAAAAATCCACCGTCGAGAAGTCCTCGAGCGCGCTCGCATCTTCGCTCGCATGCTTCTTATAGGCGGCTTGGATCAGCTTAGGGTTGAGAGGCACATCGCGCGGCACGTCGAGATACGTCAGGACCGCTTCGGCAACGCGTTTGAACACCGGGGCGGCCACCTCTCCGCCTTCATGTTGCCCAACGGGAGAATCCAGAGACACGAGAATGGCCACTGCCGGATTGTTGATCGGGGCAAATCCTGTGAAGGAAGCAATGAATTGTGTGCGTGAGTAGCGCCCCGTAGAAGGATCGATCTTCTGCGCGGAACCCGTCTTTCCCGCTGAAGTCCAGCCATCCAAACGGGCTTTCGGGCCGGTGCCTTCCAGCACCACGCCCTCCATGAGGCGGCGCAAAGTCGCGGCAGTTTCTGGGCGAATGACGCGCTTCGGTTCCATCGGCTCCAGCACATCGTCGATTTGCAACGCGTGGCCGGCTCGCTGCAATTGCGCCACGACGTGGGGTTTGTAAAGCAAGCCGCCATTTGCGATCGCCGATACCGCTGCGATGAGTTGTATGGGAGTGACCCCAATCTCCTGCCCCATCGAGATCGAGCCAATGGAGAATGAGCCCCAATTTTCGAGAGGCCTCAGCAAACCCTTGCTTTCTCCCGGCAAATCGACACCCGTGGGCGTGCCAAAACCAAACGCGCGGATGTAGTCGTAGAATCTCGGCGCTTGCAGCCGCAGCGCGATCTTGATGGCGCCCACATCGCTGGATTGCGCAAGGATTTGCGAGACGTTTAACAATCCAAACCGCTTATGGTCGTGAATCCGGTGTCCCGCCACGAGCACACTGCCATTCTCGCAATCGAAGACTTCGCTGGGCCGCGTGATCCCCTCATTGAAGGCCGCCGCGAGCGTAATCAGCTTGAACGTCGAACCCGGCTCGTACAGAGCGCTGACCGCTCGATCCATGCGCGCTTCCGCTTTTGCATCGCCGGCCCTGTTGGGATTGAAGGTCGGCCAGTTTGCCAGGGCAAGTATCTCGCCAGTGTTCGGGTTCATCACCACGGCAGTCCCCGCGATAGCGTGCGTGCTCGCGATCGCCTGGTCCAATTCTCGTTGGGCGAGGTACTGAATTTTCTCATCGAGTGTGAGGAAAACATCCGCGCCGGCCTCAAGCTTCGCTTGGCTGCCGTCGAACCAGCGCTTCCGCGCGTCCTCCATGACCACGATTTTTCCACTCGCGCCACGAATCTCGTTGTCCAGTTCGTACTCGATGCCGCCGAGTCCCTTCTCGTCCAAATCGACAAAGCCCAGCACATGCGCCGCAAGGTCGCGCTTCGGATAAAAACGCTGGTTTTCTTTTTGGAGATAGATGCCCTTCAAGTTCAACGCGGTGATTGCTTCCGCTTTTTCGGGTGGCAGCTTTCTCGCTATCCACACAAACGAGCGCGAGGATTCGAAGCGTGCTTCGAGCTCCTCCTGCGGCTTTCCCACCACTCCGGAAAGCAGCCTCGCGGCGAGATGTTCATCAACAATCTCGGAAGGGACCCCGAACGCGGAGTCCACGGGAATGCTCATCGCCAGTGGTTTTCGATTTCTGTCGAAAATAGTGCCGCGCTTGGGGGTTATCTCGATGGTTCGCTGCTGCTGGCGCTGAGCGCGCGCCAGATACTCACCATGGCGGAATAGTTGCAGGTACGAGAGCCGTCCAAAGACCGCAACCATCCAAAATAGGGCCACGCCGGCAAGAATGAGCAAACGGACGTGGGCGCGGTCTTGTTGCATGGCAGGTTCAGGTCGGCAAACGCTCCGGTTGGAAGCTCAAGCCAATGAGAAATTGTTCTTTGAGGACCGGAACGTCCGCCGGCGAAATCACGGCGCGCGGTTCGGACGCACGTACCGCGCGGCGGCCACTTCCGCACCGTCCGGCGCTTCGAACTCTTGGACCTGCGTCGGCAAGGGCTGAGTCAGGCCTAGCCTGCGGCGGGCGATGGTGTCGATGCGCATGGGATTGCGCAGCCCTGCAATTTCCAGTTTCAATTCCGAATTCAACGCCGCGGCCTTCATGTGCTGGGCCTTCAGATCTTCGAGCTGAAAGCTCAAATCGATGCAGCGGAAGTGCTGGAAAATGTACAGCATGAAAAACGCCGCGATCATGCTGCTCACTGCCACGGCGCGCCATAGATTCCGCAGCTTCGCCGGCTCTACATTGCGCACCAGTCTGGAGTTATCGATTCGCTTGACGGTGTGAAATTCCGCCGTTCCTGCTTTTCGTCTCATTCGCGTCATAACTACACTCTTTCTGCACACCGCAGTTTCGCGCTTCGCGAACGCGGGTTGGCCGCCTTCTCTTCTTCGGTCGGCTGGATCACGTGCCGCGTGAGCACCTCGAGCGTTCCCAAACGCTCTTCCTCTTGAAACGCGTGCTTCACGATGCGGTCTTCGCGCGAGTGGTAGCTCAGCACCACCAGGCGGCCGCCGGAATTCAATGTAGCAGGGGTCCGTGTTAGAAACTGCCCGAGTTCCTCCATCTCTCGATTCACCGCTATCCGCAGCGCCAGAAACGTTTTTGTTGCGGGATGCAGTCTCTGCCTTCCCCAGTGCTTACGGGCCCCTGCCACAACCGTTGCCAGGTGTGCGGTGTCTCTTATCGGCCGCGCTCGTACGATCGCCCTGGCGATCCTTCTGGAATCGTGCTCATCCGCCTCGCGGTAGAGCAAATCGGCCATCTCTTTCTCCGACCATCGATTCACAATGTCCTCTGCCGTAACTTCTTCCCCGGCATCCATCCGCATGTCCAGCGGACCGGCCTCGCGGAATGAAAAGCCACGCGCGGCCTGGTCCAGCTGCATGCTAGAAACTCCCAAGTCGGCCAAGACCCCGTCCACCTTCGGAATCCCCAACTCTTGTACGGCCTCCGCAATCCTCGAGAACGGCGACTGCACTAGCGTCACCTTCGCCCCAAAGATCTTCAGACGCTCCCGCGCCAGTTCTAACGCCTGTGCGTCCCGGTCCAGACTGATCAACCTGCCAGAGGTCAGCCTCTCGGCGATCGCTGCGGAATGCCCGCCGGCTCCCAGCGTGGCGTCTACGTATGTTCCTTCCGGCCTGATGCCCAGCCATTCCAGCACCTCTTCCAACATCACCGGCGTATGCGCCGCGCTCAATCTGTTAAGCCCTTCGCCTTACCGCCCCACCGATTTTCGCGTTTCGAATTTCGTGTCTCGTATCTTCTTCAAATCCCCAGCGCCGTGTCGTCCGCTGCCGTATACGGCTCACTCTTCAGCTTGTCCAGCATTCGCGTGTGATTCATCACTTCCAAATAATTCAGCGCGCCGTAAACATCCACTTCCCCCATCGTTTGCGCGGCGTCGCGCAACACCGCCGGCAAGAGCACTCTGCCCTGCCCATCCAATTCCGCCTGCTGCCCGAAATAGCTTGTCCTTAATAGAAACTTCTGCTTCGCCACATGCGTGCTCGGCAATTGCGCCAGCTTGTCCTCGATTTCCGACCAAACCTTCATCGGATAGATTCTTGCGGTTTCGCCCGTCGTACTCGTGATATAAAACTGGTTGCCATACTCCTTGAGCTCGTCCAGAAACACGGAGGGTATTTTGAGACGCCCCTTCTCGTCGACTTTCGCCGGACAGTTTCCCCGCAGCTTCATGGTTCCTGCTAAATGGCTGGTTTTGGATGCCCAGATTGCCCACGTTCACGATTGCCCTCGAGAACGCCTCAACTGCCCCGGACAGGCTCTACTTGACTCTACTAACGACCACTCTTTCCCACTTCTCGCCACATCATAGGTCGCTTTCAGCCTTTGTCAAGAGAAAACATGCGATCTCTTCAAAAATTTGTGTTTACTCACGATCCAGAAAATGCGAATTTTCCACTACCACAGGTTGTGGTTTTTCTCGCGGCGCATCTCCACCCTTCGTAGGTCGACTCTGAGTTAGCCGATGTACCCATTTCTCTCCTGGGTATTCCATCCATCCTGGCTCTGTGCTATATTTGGGCTGTTGTGAGTTTTGATTCTTCTGTTTAACCAGGAGCCTTTCGACATGGAATGGACTACACCTCAACACGAAGAGATCGATCTGAACTGCGAAATTAGCTCGTACGCCAACGCCGAGCTGTAGTCTTGTGACCGCGCCCCGCGGTCATCTACCAACGTGCCGGAATGCGCGTTAAACTCCTCGGCTCCGCAGCCGGGGGCGGCTTCCCCCAATGGAATTGCGCATGTGCTCAGTGTATTGGTGTGCGTTCCGGCACTTTGAAAGCTCACTCTCGCACACAGACGCAGGCCGCCATTTCAGCCGACGGCTCTCACTGGTTTCTGCTGAACGCTTCCCCCGATCTTCGGCAGCAAATCCTTTCCTCAGCTGATTTTGCCCCTGCCGCAGGTTCGCGAAACTCGCCAATCAACGCCATTTTACTAACCAGCGCCGACGTCGATGCCGTTTTGGGACTCCTCCACTTGCGGGAATTCCAACCTCTGCAGATTTTCTCGACAATGGCTGTCCGGCGCGTGCTCACAGAAGAAAACAGTTTCTTCCGCGTGTTAGCGCGATCAACCCCTCCTGTCCGTTGGGAAACGCTGACGCTCGATCGCCTCGTGCCGCTCATCCCAGCGTCGCCTGCGGATAAGAAAAGTGGACTCTTCTGCAAAGCCGTATCGCTGAACGGGAATTTCCCGGATTACGTAAGCGAATCCTTGCGCAATAGCCTTGCTGCGGAAGAGTCCGTCATCGGCCTGAGTCTGGTCTCCAATGAGAAAAGGCTTTTCTACGCTCCTAGCCTGCCTGGGACGGGAGATCGTTGGCTGCGCAGTGTGGAAGAATGTGATCTGGCGATAGTCGATGGCACTTTTTGGAAGGACGACGAACTGAACTCCATTCGAAAAGGAAGCAAATCCGCCAGGCAAATGGGACACCTACCATTATGGGGCGACCGCGGATTGCTGCGCCAGCCCTTTAGGCCTTCGAAAACTCGCCGCGTCCTCATTCACATCAACAACACCAATCCAATCTTGAATGACGACAGCCCGGAAGTTCGCATCGCCCGTGATGCCGGCTGGGAAATCGCCTATGATGGAATGGAACTCGTGCTATGAGCCAAATCCAGGCCATCGACACAGCGCTGCTTTCGGAAGCTGCTTTCATCGCGGGATTTCACGCCATTGGTGAAGAGCTCTATCACCACAGACATCCATTTCATGCCTTGATGCACGAAGGAAAACTTACGCGTGGCCAGCTCCAAGCCTGGGCGCTGAACCGCTACTACTACCAAAGCCGGATTCCGATCAAAGACGCGGCCATTCTTGCTCGCAGCGAAGATCCCGCCTTCCGCCTTGTATGGCGGAAGCGCATTCTCGATCACGATGGCGACGGGGTGAAGCCGGGCGGAATCGAGAAGTGGCTGCGGCTGGTCGAAGCCACGGGACTTTCCCGCGATCAGGCGCTTCAATGCGAAGGAATTCTTCCTGCCACGCGCTACGCGGTCCAGGCTTACGTCGACTTTGTTTCCACGCGCTCGCATCTCGAAGCCGTCGCCTCTTCCCTCACGGAGCTTTTTTCAAAAAAGCTCATCACGCTGCGCATGGATCGCCTGCGCCAGCACTATCCCTGGCTCTCGAGCGGACTCGACTATTTTACGGGCCGCCTCACGCAAGCTCCCGAAGACGCCGAATTCGCGCTTGCCTGGGTAGTCAAACACGCGCGCACTCGCGAAGATCAGAACAAAGCTCATGCAGCTCTTCGCGCCAAGTGCGACATTCTCTGGGCTCAGCTCGACGCCCTCTATTTCGCCTACGTTCAACCCGGCTTGCCTCCACCCGGCGCATTTCGCCCAGCGACAGAGGCGGGTTCCGCATGAGCATCGAACTCAATAGCCGGCCACGCCTCGCTCCCGGCGTCCGCCTTGGCGATAACAACCAACAGCGCGTCCTGCTCATGCCCGAGCGCGCCTTGCGTTTGAATGGGCCCAGCCTCGAAATAGTCGAGCGCTGCGACGGCCGGCACACGGTTCAGCAAATCATCAGCGAGTTGCAGCAGTTGTACTCAAAGGCCGAGCCATCCAAAGTAGAGCAAGACATTCTCGGCTACCTAGCGCTGTTGCAAAAAGAGCGCGCCCTCGACTTCGAGCCCGTGGGCGCATAGTTTGTAGGGGTGCAGCACGCTGCGGCGCGATCTCGGCTCGATCGCAGGCAGTTCGACCGATTTCAATGACCGAACCACCATCCAATCCCTTAGCACTAATTGCCGAGCTAACCCACCGCTGCCCGCTCCACTGCGTCTACTGCTCCAATCCTCTCGAGCTTCAGGCCCGCAGCGCAGAACTCTCCACAGAAGAGTGGTCCCGCGTCTTCCGCGAAGCCGCTGCGCTCGGCGTCCTTCAAGCCGATTTCACCGGCGGCGAACCCCTCACTCGCCCGGACATCCTCGAGATCATCCGTGCCGCGCGCGCTGCCGGCCTGTACGTAAATCTCATCACATCCGGCCTGCCTCTCGACGAATCGCGCCTCGAAGCTCTCGTCCAAGCCGGCCTGGATCACTTTCAATTGAGCTTTCAGGGAGCCCAGGAAGAAACCGCCAACGAAATCTCCGGCACCAAAGCTCACGCCCATAAACTCCGCGTCCTCGAATGGCTCAAGCACCATCGCGTCGCTGTCACACTCAACTTCGTGATTCACCGCCGCAACATCGATCAACTCCCCGAAATGCTTTCTCTCGCCGAATCCTCGAGCGCGACCCGCGTCGAGTTCGCGAACGTTCAGTATTACGGCTGGGCTTTCGCCAACCGCGATTCCCTGCTTCCCACGCGCGCACAACTCACGCAATCCATTGACTTTTTGAAGGAGGCGCAGGAACGCCTGTCGGGAAAAATCAAGATTGAATATGTCGTTCCTGATTACTATGCGAAATACCCGAAGCCCTGCATGGGCGGCTGGGGACGAAAGCTGATGCTAATCACTCCCAACGGCGATGCGCTACCCTGCCACGCGGCGCGCGTGATTCCCGGCATGTCCTTTGAAAACGTGAAGTCGCGCGGCTTGCGGGAAATCTGGGAAGATTCCGATGCGTTTCAAAAATTCCGCGGCGAAGTCTGGATGCAAGAACCGTGCAAAACGTGCGACCGCCGCACTCAGGATTTCGGCGGCTGCCGCTGCCAGGCTTTTCTACTCGCTGGCGACCCAGCCGCCACAGACCCCGTATGCTCGCTTGCGCCGCAACGCCCGAGAGTTGACGCAATCCTTGCTGCTCTAAATGACGCCAACTCTGCCGGCGCAGGGCTTGTTCACCACGGAGGGGACCCGCCCTCTGATGTCCTCCTCACCAAACCCACGTGGCTTTACCGCCCAAATCCTTCCTAGGCGGTTGCCGGCGCCTCCGGCTGGCGCTGCAATGGCATGACTACGCGAAAAATAAAGATCATGCTCCCAAGAAAACAAAGCGTCCCAAACACCGCGAGCGTATAGGGCGCGCCGATATGCTTCGCCACTCCTCCGGCAATGAGAGAGCCGATCGGCTGCACGCCCATGAACATCGTTGCGTAAACCGCCATGATCCGCCCGCGCAGTTGATCCGGGACGCGGTTCTGCAGAGTCGTATTCGTCGCCGCCATCTGCACGGTTGCGCAGAATCCAACTACCAGCAGCACCGCCATCGACAGCCAGAACACTTTCGACTGCGAAAAAATCACCAGCCCTATCGAACAGGTCGTCGACGTCACGGCAATCCAGCGCGCCAGCCCTTTGTAGCTCGTCCTCGCGGCAAAATGCAGCGCCCCGATGACCGCGCCCACTCCCGCCGCGCTCATCAATAAGCCAAATCCTTTTTCGTTCCGATGTAAGACTTCGCTCGCGAAAATGGGCAGGAAAACGGAGTACTGCAATCCCAGCAGGCTCAGCATGCTCAACAGCAACAGGGTCGACCGGATCGGCAAATCGCTCATCGCAAAGCGAAATCCCTGCATGAGACTCTGGAACGGCGAGCCCGATTCCTTCTTCGATTCCCGTTTCACAAGGCGCATCGCAAAGAGCGCGCCGATCACCGCCAGGAAACTCACTCCGTTCAGAAAAAAACACCATGCCGGCCCCTTCCAGGCTAGCGCAAACCCCGCAATGGCCGGCCCGACCACGCGCGCTCCGTTAAAAATTGAAGAATTCAGCGCAATCGCGTTAGGCAGATCCTCTTTCACCACCATCTCGACGAGGAAAGCCTGACGGATGGGCACATCAAATGCATTCACCACTCCTACAAGGAACGCGACGAAAATCAGCTCCCACACCTGGATGATGTTCGCGAAAGTCAAAGCCGCAAGAAGGAACGCCAGCACCATCGAGGCGGTCTGCGTCCAAATCACGCCTGCATGGCGGTTGTACCGGTCTCCGATGAAGCCCCCGAGCGCAGCTAGAAATAAAATGGGAACTTGGTTCGCAAATCCAAAAACGCCAAGGAGTGCGGCGGATTTCGTCAGCTTATAGACCAGCCATAGTTGCGCCGTGGTCTGCATCCACGTGCCTATGAGCGAAACTAGCTGGCCTGCAATGAAAAGCTGAAAGTTGCGGTGCTGCAGTGCGCGAAAGCGCGTCGGCAAGACGGGAATAGCTTCCTCCTCTCCATTCGATGCGCGCGACGTGAACATGTCACGATGCCGCGCCGCTCATGCCCTTGTCAATGCCAACGCTGATTTCACTGCGGCCAATTTGTCTAATGGAAAAGCTCGACGAGAGGTGGTTCGTTTGTGCGAACCCTGCCTGAAGAACGTCTATCGCAGTACCAACTATGTCGTCACTCGCCCGGCGGATCGGGCGCCCCACCCACATGCAAGTGGCTCAAATCCCGCAGTGTGGCTTTGTCGTCTTCGCTCATGCCCCTCGTAAACTCCGGATCATTTAACCGCTGGTTCCGGGCGAACTCGGGCATGTTTTGCAGCACGCGCAGTCTCTGCTGGATCGCTTGCCGGCGATCCGTAGGCATCTGCTTCCACCTTGGCAGCACGTCGTTTCTGATGTGGCTCTTCTGTTCCGGCGTTAGTCTGTTCCAGGTCGCAATCCGTCCTTGCAATTCTTGCCTTTGGGCCGGGGGCATCCCATTCAGCCGGTTGTAGTTCTCAATGACCCTTTGCTTTTCCCGCGGTGGCAGGTCGTTGAATCTTTGCCGAGGCTGCGGCGGAGCGTATGCATACGGTTGCCGGTTCGGATTGCCGTTGGGACGCGGCACGTAATTTGGTCGGTTCGGATTGCCATTAGGACG
>Ga0070693_100000161_pt1 | contig 30855 bp, 26 predicted proteins | sample KBSK1103metaG_FD_65472 | JGI IMG/M metagenome (GOLD analysis project Ga0070693, IMG submission 65472) | Corn, switchgrass and miscanthus rhizosphere microbial communities from Kellogg Biological Station, Michigan, USA - KBS K1-10-3 metaG | ecosystem: Host-associated > Plants > Roots >...
ATCGGCGTCGCCAGCTTGGTGCTGACGGCTTCTTCTTCATCCAACTGAATGGGTAATACGCGGTTCGTCGCGCTCATCTCGCCCTCAGAGATGCCACTTCGTCGCTGCCAAAACTGGTCGAACTGAACTTGCTCTTGATCTTGCCCCGGGGTCCCCAATGTTGCTGAGTGGGTGGATAAAATGCCACCTATAAGCGCGGACGTCAACCTGTGGAAATCTATTGAAGTGTCCTAACCTGAAACACTTGGTAATAGTACCGGGCCTCTCTGGCGGCTCTCTCCATGCGCTGTGGATAAATTCATCCAAAATGGTGCTCGACAGCCCGTCGTTCTGCCTCTACCTTCAATTCTTTGGGCTTCGCAGAATGTCCGCGTCCACCGTCGGTCAGACTTCCAATAAGGGAGCTTCCGCGCTCACGCCCCAAGCGTATGAGAAGCGCGAGGCAATTCTTCTCGTCCTGGCGTTCGCCGCAGTCTATGTTATTTGGGGTTCGACGTACCTCGCCATCGCTGTTGGGATCGAGTCCTTTCCCCCGCTCCTTCTTGCCGCTTTGCGCCATTTGGTCGCAGGTCTTGTTCTCTACCCGCTGCTACGCTGGAAAACCGGAATTCGGCCAACGGCTACCCAGTGGCGCACCGCCATCATCACTGGTCTCCTTCTTCTCCTGATTGGTAACGGCGGAGTGTGTTTGTCCGAGCGGACCGTCCCTTCCGGGGTAGCTGCCTTGCTCGTGGCGCTCGTCTCTTTCTGGATGGTGCTTCTCGATTGGCTCCGTCCAAGGGGTCTCCGGCCAGTTCCAAGGGTCATTGCCAGCCTCGTCTTGGGTTTCGGTGGTTTGGTTCTCCTAGTAGGTCCGGCGCATCTGGGTGGCTCGGAGCGCGTCGATCCGGCCGGCGCGGGAATTCTGGTCATTGCCTCCTTCGCGTGGGCTTGGGGGTCCATCTATTCGAAGCACAACGACCTTCCGAGCTCACCCATGCTTGGGGTTGCGATGCAGAGCCTCGCGGGTGGCACGGGGCTCTGGATTGCCGGCTTGGCTTCGGGCGAAGGCCGCCAACTGCACCTCGCGGCAGTTTCGCCCCGTTCCTGGATTGCTGTTGGCTATCTCCTCGTGTTCGGCTCGGGCATCGGCTTTACGGCTTACGTCTACCTTCTGAAGAAGAGCTCCGCGGCGCGCGTGGGGACTTACGCGTTCGTCAATCCCGTGGTAGCGCTATTTCTCGGCTGGCTTGGAGCCGGCGAAGCAATCACCCTGCGGACGGCCCTCGCTGCTGCCGTCATTCTTACCGCCGTCCTTCTCGTGATTACAGCGCCGCATAAGAATGCCATCGAGGCTGCTGAAGTGCTGCCCAACCCCGGCGAAGCTTAAGCAAGGCTCAAATAGCTTCCGGCGCGCTTGCTGAGCCGCGGTCATTAGATCCACTTTGACGCGCCTTTCCGGATAGATTTGATTTGCCACGCTGCGCTATTTTCATACCATGGAGACAATGCACAATTCGAACGCAGAAGTAACCAGGCAAGTCTCGCCGCGTAAAGCCGCCCAATACTGGCGCGCGACGCTCGAACGCGACGCGCGCGCCGACGGGACCTTCGTGCTGGCCGTGCGCTCGACACACATTTATTGCCGGCCATCCTGCCCGGCCCGCCGTCCGTTGCGGCGCAATGTCATTTTCTTTCGCACGCGCGAAGAAGCGGAAAAACAAGGTTATCGCGCTTGCCTTCGTTGCCGCCCAAATGAAACGGCTGCCTCGGCAGCGCTGGTCGCGCGCGCGTCCAAGATTCTTGCGCAATCCCACGAAGAGGGCGTGCGACTTTCAGAACTTGCGCGGGAGCTCCATTCGAATGCCGGAACACTTCGCCGCGCCTTCCGCCAAGTTACCGGCCTGGCGCCTCGCGAACTGGCCGAAGCTTTGCGTGTGAAGCGCTTCAAGAACTTGCTTCGCGCGGGGAAGAACATCACGGACGCGCTCTATGAAACCGGTTACGGCTCATCCAGCCGCGTCTATGAACGCAGCAACGCGCAACTGGGAATGACACCTGCAACTTATCGAAAGGGAGGGAAAGGCATGAAAATGGAATACACGATTGCGAAGTCACCACTCGGAAAAGTTCTTGTCGCCGCCACGGAACGCGGTGTGTCCGCGGTCTATCTGGGCGATGCGCAAAATAAACTCGTTGAAGAATTGCGCGAGGAATATCCGCACGCGGAGATTGCGCTTGCTGCCGGCAGAGTGCAGCGCTGGGTCCGTGAAATCGTCCAGCGGATGGAAGGCAAGCCCGCGCAGGTGGATCTTCCGCTAGATCTGCAAGCCACGGCCTTTCAACGCCGCGTGTGGCAGGAACTGCAGCGCATTCCGCGTGGCGCTACTCGCACGTATTCGCAGGTGGCTCGCGCTCTCGGACGTCCAAAGGCCGTTCGCGCCGTGGCTCGCGCCTGCGCAAGCAACCCGGTTTCGGTGGTGGTTCCCTGCCACAGGGTTATCCGTGAGGATGGAAGCCTGGCAGGGTATCGCTGGGGTCTCTCGCGTAAAGCACAACTGCTTGCGACCGAACGAGCTCCAGCGCAATGAAGGACCACTGGACGCTTGCTGTTTGTGCGGGAACTGAATTTGCGCTTGGGCATTAATCCAGCCCAGGGCGCGTTTTCACCAGTTACGAATCGCTGGTGACGTTTAGGCGTGCGGCTTTTCCCGGCTGGCGTCTTTGGGCCAATCCTGCTTGAACCTTGCTTCGCTAATTTTGAGATTCTTCATCACGTTGGTGTAGTGGAACAAAATGTAGTCGCCGGAACCGGTCTCATAGAATTTTTGCTGAATCGGCAGCCAGGAAGCCTCGTCGATCCACATCTGAATACGCGTAATCTGGGCGCGAACCTGATCGGATTTCGGGGTCAGCTCCACAACAACCGCTTGCTTGTGGTCCAGCTCTTGTTCGCCGGTGACGGTCACCAGGTAGCTTTTTTTCAAGTCGTCACTCTTTGTACCGAACCCCAGCCGCACGTACTGATCCACCATCGCGCGATTCTTGCCGAGGTCGAATTCTTCCACGCGATTCATTTTGGGGTTGTAGAGGAACAAGGAGTCGCCCGTGCGTAGAATCGTTCGCGGCTCGGGCTTGGCAATGTCGATTCGCATTTTCTGATCGTGCCGGACGAAAATCTGACCCGTTTCGGTCGATGTGTCGTTCACCACGGCCGTGAATTTCACGTTCTCAATATCCGCGGTGAGGCTGCGAAAATCCTTCGCGGACTTGTCCATCATCGCGAGGACACCCTCGGTAGTCCACTTCGCGCCAGTTTGCGCGGTACCGGCACCTACCGTGAAAGCGCTCGCGGCAATTCCCAAAATCAGTAGAACAAAACGCCTAGGTATCAAGAGAAGCCCCTGTTGTGTCCGAATCGTGCGGCTGGCTACGTTCATCCAAATCTAAGTATATACATAGAGATGCGCGAACCATGGCCAAAGTTACCCCGTGGCCCTTACTTGCGCCCTGCCGATTGGCTCCTAGCGGTGGATATCCACGTAGTAGGCGATCACCGTGCCTTGCTCGTCGCGCTCCGCCTCGATCTTGGCGATCGTGAAGCGCGCATTACGAAGTTCAGGGAGGGACTTCTTTAGCGCGTTGTGCAGTTCATTCTCCAGAGCCGGAGTTTGTTCGGGAGGCGCCAGAACCCGCGCATCGACGCGGTAGGTCTTGCTCTTGCCCTCGTCTTTGAACAGCACCACTTGCCCCGGGGCATTGGCCGGGAGGCCCATCTGAGGCTGGTCGTGAAACCAGCCCCGTGGGGTCGCCAATACAAAAACCAGGATGAGGATCACAGCGGCGTCGTATTGCCACGTGCCGCGCTCGTAGGCCCAGAAAAACGTCTTCGACAGAATCTGCCCAAGACTCGCCATTTTAGTCCGCCGGTACTCCGTCAACAATCACGCCATCGCGCATATGCACGACGCGGTCAAAATACGCCGTGGCTTCAGGATTATGCGTGATCATGACGACAGTCTGCCCCAAGTCTTTGTTGAGCTGCCGAAGCATTTGCAGCACGACTTCAGAATTCTTTGAATCCAGGTTGCCCGTTGGCTCGTCGGCCAGCAGAATTTTTGGTTCATTGATAATCGCGCGAGCGATCGCCACGCGCTGTTGCTCGCCGCCGGAAAGTTCCGATGGCTTATGCTGCAGGCGCCCGGCGAGACCGAGCAGGTTCGTGACGACGTCGAAACGGTGAGGGTCAAAACCGTCGCCGTGAATGAATTGCGCAATCGCGATATTGCCTTTGGCGGTCAGGGTCGGCAGCAAATTGAACCGCTGGAAAACAAACCCGATCTTGCTCCGGCGCAATTTGGTACGTTCGGCGTCGCTCATGGCCGTTAACTCGTTGCCGTCCACGAGCACGCTGCCCTTGGACGCTTTCGCCAGCCCGCCAATTACGTAGAGCAGAGAGGATTTCCCGCAACCTGACGGCCCCATCACGGCAACGGATTCACCGTGCGCCACTGCGAAGTTCACGCCGCGAAGAGCGGGAACGTCCACTTTCCCAGCGCGGTAGAGTTTCCACAAATTTTCTGTTTTAAGTATCGGCTCCAAGCTCTTTTTTCCCGGGACAATCAGCCCTTCGGAAGGTGTTCGTATTGTAGCTGCGATTCCCATCTCTGCCTAGCTGCGGCGTCAGCCCGCGGCGTTTCGCTCCTAGTCATCGCTCTCTTCGTTCGTCTTTACGCAGTCCAACGTACTGATGCTGTTCTCAATCGTAGGAAAGCGCTTCGACCGCGTCCTTGCGGCTGGCCATCCACGCTGGATAGCTGGCGCCGAGAATCGCTCCGACTAGGGCAATACCCGCGGCACGAAGAATCCATACTGGCGTTATGAGAATGGACAAAGTAGGGAACCCCACGAGAAATGCGGCGCGCACCGCATAGCTCAGACCGACCCCCGCCACAATTCCCATCAAGCAAAGACCCGCGGACTCCGTCAGGAGCGCCCGCACGATGAACACGCGGCCCGCTCCGAGCGATTTCAAAACGCCGATGTCGCGCGTCCGCTCGATCACCGTGGTGTACATCGTCAAGAAAATCACCAGCAACCCAATCGCAACAGCCAAAGCGATCATCGCGTTGATGAACGACTGCAATCCGGGAATGTTTGTCGAGGTCATCAACGACAACATCGCACTCACTGGACGGACCGTGTAGCCCGGCAAGAGGTGCCGAATCTCGTCCATAACATCTTCCGTGTGCTCGGGGCGCGTGCACTTCAACCAAAAAATAGAGGCTTTATCGGGCGCGCCGACCAGATCCTGAAGCGTCGCCACGGGAACGAATAATCGCGCGCCTTTTCCGTGCTCGATAATCGCAGCCACATGCCAGTCGTGGTTCAAGAGTTTATAGGTATCGCCGACTTTGATGTGTTTCGCGGCAGCCGCCAGATCGTCGACCAGCAGGTCATCCGCACCCTCCATGTCATGTCCTTGCAGAAATACAAAACCTCCGGACACCGCGCGGAAGCTTTCCGCATCGATCCCATAAACCACGTCCACGCCACCCTGGGAGCTGAACTGCAAAAGAGTGGGCGCGACGGCCTGCACGTATTTTAGTTCCGCCAATTTGTCGGCGATTTTGATGGGCATGGGCGCGCCGGTCATTCCGATGAAGACGGAAGCCGCGGGTGGTTGCAGCATGACGTCCGCTCCGATGCCTTCTATGCGCTTCGCCGTTTCTGTCAGCAAGCCGGAAGTCAATCCCACAATTAACACTACCAGGGCTACTTCGACCGCGACGGCGAGGACACCTATCAAGGTGCGCAGCGGCCGGTGCAGCAGATTGCGGACAATCAATTCACTCATCATGGCCGCTTCTCCGTTGCATCCTCGCCCACGCGAACCAGTTCCGAACCCGCGGGCTGGTCGAGTTTGAAGCGATCCGGGGGAATCGCTTCATTCAGCTGCAGTTTGGTCATTTGCAGGTCCAGGCGGTAATCATCATGCGGCCTGTCGATTCGAATTACGCGCGGGAAAGAGGTAATTCCGGACGGCGTGGCCGATGAATGTTCCTGGTCCGAAGTTACCGGCTCCCAATCGGAGTAGCGCACATCGGAAAGCAAAATGCCTTTCGGTCCAAACTCTTCCAGCCGCGCGACTTGCAGATCCGCGCGGTCAAACCAGATCTTGCGCAAGACTTCCGTTCGATATCCGCCGCGCACGACGGTCAAGACATAATACCGCGCGCGCTCATCATTAAACTCTTCAAACAGCACGGCCTCTTCCTTGCGAATCTCGGTCCAGAGCAGCGCATCCAGCAGATGCTGCGGGCGCAAGTTTTCAATTGGCTTGCTGCTGGTGCGCTCCATCGCCACGGCGCCGACAAGATACTTATTTTTCGAGGGGATCGACACCTGGAAGGACTCCGCGTCGCTGGCCATGTCGAAGACCGTCTTGCCGATCACCGGGGCTTGCCCAATCATTCGAATGGATGCCGGCCGCTGCGCCAGCAGAAACGCCTTCACCTCGTGATACTCCTCAATCACTCCGCTGTATTTTGAGCCCGTCGTCGGCGTCAGTTCGACGGTGGCGTTCACGCTGTTCACGCCTTTGGCGATAAGGTTGTATTTCTCGAGCAACTCCTCGCGCGTGGCATCCTTTGCGACGACGATCTGCGCGGCGGGGACGTTATGCTGCTTACTAACCGCGCCGCCGCAACTGTAAGAAACCGCCGCCACTGTCACCCATACCGTGCATGCCAACACTCGCCGGATCAATCTTTTCCGCCTCTCCCTGCACAAATGAAGCAATCTAACAACCGCGATAAAGCGCGTCAACCAAGCGCCACCCTTTATTATGAACGAGTGCGGCCGGAAAGCGCGACCCGCACATTGGTTTGGTGTTCACACTCGGCGGGGTGTGACGAGCCATTAGCAGATCGATCTTTGGAGGGAGAAGTAGGGTTCAAAGGGGTTCTTGAAAAAAAAGGAGATGCTACTCCGATAGTTCTGTAAAAGCGAAAAGCTCTAATTGGAGCTTGCGAGTTCCCAGAACGGGACTTCAGGGGAGTCAGCGAGATTTCAGTTGTTCGATAGCGGCGTTAGTCAGGCACTACTCGATTCGCTGGCACTCAACCAGCCACAAAATACTTGCGTCGAATGTATACTGGCGCGCATCGGAGCCAGTTCCTTCCGCAAGATGTTGAAGTAAAATGGCGCCGGAAAGTCTGAGGAGATAATGCGCATGTTCCGATGGACGGCCGCTTTGTTCACTCTGATGCTGACGAGCATTTGTCTGGCGGATGAAAATCCGCCGTTGCTTTTGCATCACCCTACGCTCAACTCGACGCAAATCATATTCGAGTATGCGGGAGATTTGTGGAGCGTTCCGCGCGCCGGCGGAGTGGCCCTGCGTCTGACCGCAGGGAATGGCGCGGCATCCGACCCGATTTTCTCGCCCGATGGCCGTGAAGTCGCGTTCACCGGAAGCTACGACGGAAATTCTGACGTGTATGTAATTCCCGCAACAGGAGGCACTCCGCGGCGCCTGACCTATCATCCCTCCCCAGACCTGGTAATTGGCTGGACGCGCGATGGTCAGCGAGTGCTTTTTAGGTCGGCCCGCGAGAGCGCGAACAGGTCTTCCCAGCTCTTCACAGTCTCGCGCGAGGGCGGATTCCCAACAGAGTTGCCCCTGCCAATCGCCGCGGAAGGATCCTACTCGCCCGACGGAAAGGAACTCGCCTACGTTTCGCTAGACCACGCCTTCGAGATCTGGAAGCGCTACCGTGGCGGCCGAACCTCGCCTATTTGGATCGCCAGGCTATCGGATTCCAGCGTGACCCCGGTTCCGCGCGATAATTCCAACGACTTCAACCCGATGTGGGTAGATCACCGTGTTTTCTTCCTCTCCGACCGCAACGGTCCAATGTCTCTCTTGAGTTACGACACGCAGTCGAAAGCCGTGTCGGTGGCGCTGAAAAACGACGGGCTCGATTTCAAGTATGCCAGCGCCGGGCCGGACGCGATTGTCATCGAGCAGTTCGGCGCCATATGGCTCTACGACTTGAAATCTGGCACGGCTCACAAAGTAGAGATCCGCATCTCCGGCGAGCTGCCGCACTTGCGGACGCGCTTCTTGAATGTGGCCAACAGAATCTCGAGCGCCGACATTTCGCCAACCGGTTTACGCGCCGTATTCGGAGCCCGCGGTGAAATCCTGACTGTCCCCGCGGAAAAGGGCGATATTCGCAACCTGACCAATTCGCCTGGCATTGATGAGCGTTCTCCCGCGTGGTCTCCCGACGGGACCAAAATTGCCTATTTCTCCGATGAATCGGGCGAGTACGCACTGCACATCAAGAATCAAAATGGCCAAGGCGAGCCGGAAAAGATCGGGCTAGGCACGCCGGGTTCGTATTTTTACTTTCCAACCTGGTCGCCCGACAGCAAGAAGATTGCCTATACCGACAAGCGCCTGAACCTGTGGTACGTGGATCTCGAAAAGAAAACGCCCGTAAAAGTGTTTCATGACCGCTTCACCGGGCCACAGCAAATTTTCCAGGCTGCGTGGTCGCCGGACTGCAAATGGCTAGCCTACACGCAGCAAGAAGTGAGTCACATGCGCTCTGTTTTTCTGTATTCCCTGGATACTGGCCAGAGCCAGCGGGTGACGGACGGAATGAGCGAATCGTTCTCGCCGACCTTTGACAGAAGCGGCAAATATCTTTATTTCCTGGCCAGCACCGACGCAGGTCCGACGTTGGACACTTCCATGCTGAGCTTCAGCCGGCCAGTGACCACCAGTGTCTACCTCGTAGTTTTGCGCAAGGATCTGCCTTCTCCATTTGCGCCGGAAAGCGATGAAGAGGGGCAAGCGAAGCTCGATGCCAAATCCGAAGCGTCCAAGCCGGACGAAACGAAATCGGAATCCTCGAAAGCGCAAAGCCAGGAGAAGGAGAAGCCCAAGCCCCCGGAGCCCGTGAAGGTGGATTTTGAAAAAATCGGCCAGCGTATCCTGGCGTTTCCGATCCCGGCAAAAAACTACACGGAAATAATCTCCGGAAAAGAAGGAGTGTTCTTCGTCGTAGAAGGGCCGTTAGTCGAGCCTCTGAATGGACCGAGCACACTAACGGCTCACCGCTTTGAGCTTAAGACGCGAAAGATTGACAAACTGCTCGACAACATTCTCGAATTCCACGTTTCGGCGAATGGCGAGAAGATTCTATACCGCCAGCCTAACGCCCCCCAGGCTGGCGGAAACACCCCGCCATCGGAAATCTGGGTCATTGCGCCGCTTCCTCCCGCACCCGGTCCAGGTAGCCCAGGTTCAGGCGCATCGGCGGGAGGCGGCCTTTCGAACGCAAAAACTTTGAATCTCAGTTCCATGGAAGTGCGCGTCGAGCCCGTTATGGAATGGAACGAGATGTATCACGAGGCGTTCCGGTTCGAGCGCGATTTCTTCTATGACCCGGGCTTCCATGGTCTCGACCTGGCTGCAGCTGAGAAAAAGTACGCAGCTTATCTTCCTGGAGTCGCCTCGCGCTCCGACTTGAACTACATATTTCAAGAAGCCATGGGTGAGCTTACGGTAGGGCACCTGTTCGTTTCCGGCGGCGACGGCCCGGAAGTGAAACGCATCCCCGTGGGGCTACTCGGAGCGGACTACAAGATTGAGAACGGCCGCTATCGGTTTTCACGTATTTATGATGGCGAGAATTGGAATCCGCAATTGCACGCGCCGCTGACGCAGCCCGGCGTAAACGTCACGCAGGGCGAGTACTTGCTGGCGGTGAATGGGCGTGAGCTGCGCAGCACCGATGAGGTCTATAGTTTTTTTGAAGCAAGGGCGGGCAAATCGGTGATTCTGCGTGTGGGACCAAATCCCGATGGCTCAGGTTCACGCGAAGTGACGGTCGTTCCCGTCGAGAATGAAGGGGGACTCAGACAACTGGCGTGGGTGGAGGACAACCGCCGAAAGGTGGAGCAGCTCAGCGCTGGAAAACTCGCTTACGTCTATTTGCCCGACACTACCTCAGGGGGATACACATTCTTCAATCGTTACTTCTTCTCCCAGGCGGGCAAGCAGGGAGCTGTGGTTGATGAGCGTTTCAACCGCGGCGGGACGAACACGGATTACATTTTGGATTATCTGCGGCGCACGCTCATGAACTATCGCGCCACGCGCGACGGCGAGGACATGACCACTCCCGTTAGCCTCATTCGCGGGCCGAAGGTGATGATCATCAATGAATATGCAGGCTCGGGTGGTGATGCCATGCCCTGGCATTTCCGCCAGGCAAAAGTTGGCCTCCTCGTTGGGAAGCGAACCTGGGGAGGCCTCGTGGGATTCTTCGGCCCCGGCGAAGAGCTCATGGACGGAGGCGTCGTAACCGCGCCGAGCCGCGGGTTCTGGACTCCGAACAACAAATGGGAAGTCGAAAACCAAGGGATCGCTCCAGACGTCGAAGTGGAACTCGATCCCCAAGCCGTGCGCGAGGGGCACGACCCGCAACTGGAGAGGGCCGTTCAGTTACTCCTCTCGGATCTGGAGAAAAACCCCCTTCCCACATACAAGAAGCCGCCCTATCCCAACTACCATCGCAACTCGGCGGCGCCCGCAGCCCATCCGGACAACTAAGGCATTCTGCTCGAATTGATGCATCCGAACAGGCGGGGATCGAAATCTATTGGACGCGGCTGGTTGACTCCCAGAGTCGCTTTACCGGACATCTGCCATCCTGTGCTCCACAAGCCCGTCGCGTAAAAAGTCCAATTGAATCGTTTTGATTGCAGAGAGTAAGTTGCCCGCCACTTTGATTCGCGAGACGGTGTAGAATTCTCCGCCGCAGAGAGAATAAACCAGTGGCGGAAATAACGGCTTGCATTTCAATGGAAACTTTCAGGCGGGAATCCGCGATTCGGCTAGATAATGTTCAATATCGCTTTTGCCCTCCACGGATCAGAAGGTGTGAACCCTCAATTGTTGGTCGTAAGTTTCGAAAACTTCTAGCGAGGTAAATATGCGGCGATTGCTTGTCTGGGTGTGGTGCGCATTCCTTTTCGTTTCCGGCGCCCAATCAGCTTACGCGGGTGAAACAGGGGGCGCCGCGAAGGCTTTGCGCTTTGGAAAGCTGGTGGATGGCAAAGGAAAAGTCTGGAAGGACGCCATTGTGCTTGTCCGCGGTGAGCGCATTCTTGATATCATCACCGACGCCGCAAAAATTCCCGCCGGTGCAGAAGTGATTGATCTTCGCCGCTACACCGCCATACCAGGCCTCATCGACGTTCATACCCATATCACCTTCTACTGGGATCAGACTTCTAGCGTTCATCCCTTCGAGCAACTCGGCAGCACCCGCCTTCCCGCTGTGGCTGTTTTCCTGGCGCAGGAAAACGCACGCCGCACTCTCGAAGCGGGCGTCACAACCGTCCGCGACCTTGGGTCAAGTGATTGGAACGATATCGCCATGCGCGACCTGATCAATCGCGGCAGCATGATCGGACCGCGGATGTTCGTGGCAGGCTACGGAATCTACGTCGCCAACGCGCCGCCACGGCCAGGCTACACAACTCCACAGGATGGCCGCGCCGACAATCTGCCCGAGGTGATGCGCGTGATTCGCGAAGAAGTGGCCGCCGGAGTGGACGTGATCAAAATGTATGCTTCCACAGGCACTGACAAAGACGTCACGGGATTCCAGACCTACACCTACGAGGAAATTAAAGCGGCGGCTGACCTGGCGCACAAGTATGGCAAACGCCTCGCCGTACATAGTTACGGCCCTGACGGCGCGCGCGATGCGGTCCGCGCGGGGGCCGATTCCATCGAGCACGCTACTGGTGTGGACGACGAGACCATCGCCAACATGGCTCGCCTCGGCACCTTTTACGTTCCCACGATCGATCACAACCGCTGGTACGCCGAACACATCGCCATTTTAGGATGGGAAAATGAAAAGCAGATCGCCGACGGACTGAACGACTATATCCGCCGTAATTTTGAAACTGCTCGCCGTGCCTTCAAAGCTGGAGTGCATTTTGCGATGGGCTCGGATGCGCTCTTTACCATGTGCGGCGAGAACACCCGTGAACTCGGATGGTTTGTGAAGCTGGGCATGACGCCCGAACAAGCGCTCTCCACCGCTACCACCAACGCGGCTGTGCTCCTCGGCAAGGACAAAGAGCTTGGCGCCATTGCCCCCGGCTATTTTGCCGACATCGTGGCCGTGGAAGGAGACCCGTTGGCCGATGTCAACGTGATTATCAACAATGTCCGCTGGGTCATGAAGGGTGGCGCGGTCGTGGTCGAAAAAACTACTCCAGAGAAAAAGAATTAGCCCGAGTTTCCGGTTTGGACCTCCAGCAAGCGAATCGTACGCACCGTCTGCCCTGGACACAACGAAGTCGGCCCACGGGGCAATCGAACCTTTAGCAGTGTGCTAACTCCTGGTTTGTCGCGAAACCGAACTTCTGGGTTCACTGGTTCGGCTTAACCACCATCAAAGCATCAGCCGAATAAAAAAGGGCCGCGGGAAGACGCGGCCCATCGAAAGCTAGTGTCTCTTCCGGCTACTGCTTGTTATAGACCGCTGTGCTGTCAATCTTTTTGCCGTTGGCATCTTTGCCGCTGGTAGTAACAGTGCGGGTCTTACCGTCAGCCGAAACGGTGATTCGACCTGCAGTCGTAACCTTGCCGTCCTTTGTATTGGTCAGTGCAAGGGTGTGATCGTTGATCCTCTTGTAGGACCGAGTGTCGGCAGTCGGATCACCCGTCACGGGGTAATCTTTACCGTCGAACTTGCCCGTCCATTCATTGTGGGAGGGTTTGCCGTCGGCGTCGACGCCGTCCACCGTAACTTTTACGCTGTCACCCGCCGCTTCGTAGACTACAGTCGTATTTTTGGGAGCTCCGGCGGCTATCTTAGACTTGGCGTCGTCCAGTTTCCAAGTCCCCATGTTCACATCTTCGGCGGCGACGCAGACCGCGATCACCGCGAACAGTACTGCGAAAGTCAAAAAGCAGAGCCTTGTTTTCATGGAATCTCCTTTGCGCATTCTTTTGCATTCAAAACAGCGAGGATTTCGAGATGAAGGGCCTCTTTGAGGGCGGGCATTGCGATGGTAACACCGCTGCGCTATGCGATCAAAAAATTTTGAACGAGCGCAGAGGCTTAGTCTATTGGCCCTTCGTCAAAATTCCGAGTCGGGGCACCGACCTGACGTGCTCACTGATCGGAGTCCTCACCTTCAGCCTGCCGAGCCTCGCAGCGAGGCCTCGAAGAGACGAAAAGAATTCAATAACTCTCCGACGCACACCTGCCAGTGCTTCTGCGTCATGGACGCCCCAGAAATCTACCAGTCGGCTGGTCTTGTGGTTGTAGGCGAATTTTTGACCGCAATCCAGGCAAGTGACGTAGGTCCCCCGGCCATAGACAGCTTGGTATCCGAGTAGGTTGGACGGGATTGCCTCGCGCAGTGTTATCGGAGGACCCTTATGCCGATGGCGACAGACAAAAACAAGACGAAGGAGAGTCCGTAGAAAGAGCGGGACCCCGAACACCATACTCGACCTCGCCTCCGCACGGTGGCGCGATCTTTCCGCTTTGAATTGACTTTTCGCTGCCGAGCGATACAGAACGATCGATCCATCGATTCTATATGCTCGGGCGACTTTTTTCTGCGCTTGAGGTTGCATGGGAGCACTTCAACAGCATGCTAGACGCGGGGAGGATTCGTGTCTGTCTCGTTGTGAACACTTACGCAGCAGATAGTCTGCTTGTCGCGCTACGGCCTTCATCGAGGCGCATGTCCTGTTTCCGCTTTACTGGAAGTGGTGCCCGATGGAGACGCTGCTCTACGGTGTACTGAAAAACTCCCACATGGCTGGTGCCGTGGCGGCATCTCCGGGCAGCTTAGTCACGCCGAGGCCTTCGAGCATAAGGCGAAGAACGCTCTGATGTTGATAGAAAGCTATGGATTTGTAGCCACGCTTGGCCAGCGGACTGATGATGACGGCCGCTACGTGGCCGCCGCCGGATGTGAAGTCGAGCGTATCGGCTTCGTCGAACACAATGATAAGCAGGCCGTCCTTCTGGAACTGCGGGCTTTGTATGAGCGGGTCAATGTTGGTCCTGAGCCAGGTATCAGCTGTGCCGAGCGAGCAGTCGTGCGCGTCATTACACAGATTCGGGACAATGAAAGAAAAATCGGGTAGCTTGGCGGCATTCCGATCGACAGCGAATTGACTGAAAGGAACGAGGTTCTGCAGTTGCGTGGGATCGTTTTGCACGTCGGTGAAATAGGCGAGCGGGTTGTGGCGGACGGCGTAGCGACCGGTATCGCCGCCCGTGTAGCCGACCGACGGAATATCTTCAGCGTAAGACTTCCAGGATTTGCCCGCGGCGAGGAGGTCGCGGACGACGTTCTCTGAGGAGACGGAGAAGTCGCTCGGTGTGGAGGCGTCGATAAGCGTGAGAATCTGCCCGGTGGTGAGCTTGAAGTAATTTGGGATGGAGGGATGCGCGTTTGCGAAGTAATTTGCTGCGAGGCCGTACTGATTGGCGAGGCTGTTCAAATAGGGTAACGCGGGATTAGCGATGACGTCACCGAAATTGGCGTTTTCCTCGACGACAATGAAGACGTGGCCAAATCGCACGTTCGGAGCGGGCGGAGGAGGGGTCATGGCCGCTTGCCCTACGCAACCGGCCAGGACTACGACAAGGAAGGCCGGGGCGAGCAATCGAACCCGGGGGGTAGTAAGTTGGAGTAAGCGATAAAACGACATTTGATTAGACCCATTCTTGACTCATTTGGGATTTCCGGCCGATTGGCGCATGCGAATTGTCCGGAGCACTCCATTTGGCGCTCTTTAGAATGACTTATTCGCCGGTCTAAGTCTGTCCGCTTTGTGACACCTGCGCCGTAAGGAGGACCAAAAAAATGCTGCGCAAACTGTGCTGACACCACGTTCGACAAGAAGTATTGCGAGGACCCTGACTGAAGCGTCAGTGGACATATAGCCGGGCCGTCGGACATGTGGTCTTGGACGAATCGTCCGCTCTGAAAGAATCACAAGACTCGAACGCCATCCATCCGGGGCATATAACGTTTAGCGAAGGATGCCTTGCAAGTTGAGGAGTTCAGTGTGGGCGGGCGATATAGATGTCGAAGGGCTGGACCGCGGGACGTACGCGACGTATCGCCTCACTGGCCCACAGCGTCGCGCTAAGCAACGTAACCCAGCCGTCTTCTGGTTCGCATATGGCACAGAAAAAGTAGCGCTCGTAAGCCGGCTGGTAGGCGTCCACGCCACGTTTCGATAGATCGCCCTCAAGAGCACCATCGGGATTTTCCGCCGCCGCTCCCGCGCGCATTCCAAAGGTTTCGCCTTCGAAGCGCTCGAAAAGCTGGAACAGCTGCGCTTGTTCGGGCTGCGGCAAGACCACACAGCGCCCGCCGGCTTCGCGAAACTCAATCTTTCGCGCTTTGCAAAATTCCTGAACACGATCGATATGGCTGAAGAAATCCACTACGTAGAATTCGCCGCCCGCGAGGGCAGGGAAGAGCGCGGACCAAATCTCGGCAGCCTGTTTGCCGCGAACCGGCTCGCGGTTTTCCGTTTCGACTAGTTCGAGGCCCACCGCTTTCACACCCGGACCGAGGTCCAGCGTTTCCACGTCCAGTGAAAAGGGAGGCAATTCAAGCGCGTCCGGCGGCGCGCCGGGGGGAAGACTCATTCCAGGGACTCCGCTTGCGGAAATCTGCTTCGAAAATCGGGCGACTGCTTTCGCACGTCCAGCCAGTCGAAAAATGCGTCCGGCGTCTCGAGCCAGATGCGGAACCAATCTGCGATCTCCACTTTTTCCGCGCGCTTGTGGGGCTCCACTTTATGATTTCGCGAAATCATTTCGGCTCGGCGTTTGCCGAGTCGCGCTATCCCCAGAACCCGTTCCACCGCGGCATGCTCGCCGTGCGCCTGGAACTTCCGCATCAGCTCATCCAGCCGCATGATGCTGACTTCCGCGTCTTCCAGCGTCTTGAAGTGCAGCAAGTCCTCGAACTCTTCCTCGTACTGCTCTTCGGCTTCTTCCTGCAGCGCCAACAATACTTTCCAGCCCGCGCTTCTCAAAACGTCCCCGATGTACTCCGAGCTGGTCTTTCCCGCTTCGCCGTGTTCCGCAAGGATGCGCCGGCGCAGTTGATCGATCTCCGCCAGTGTCCATTTCGAAGCGCCGATCTCTCTTGCTGTCTCGAGGATCAGGTCTTTCTTCGATTTTTGCGAGTCCGTCATCAAACTTTGCCTCTGCGCGGTTTGGCGTGGACCTTCTTCTTGCTGTGCGCCTGCGTTTGCGTCTGCGCCTGCGTCTTTTTTTGCGTCGGCTTCTGTTTTGGCTGTTCCGGGGGCGGAGGCGGTGGGTCAGCCGGGAGTCCCGCCAGCAGACGGCGGTACTTTGTCACATTCCGGTTGTGTTCGGCCAGTGTTGCGCCGAAAAAATGTCCGCCCTGCGTGTTAGCCACAAAATAGAGATAGTCCGTGTGCGTCGGTTGCAGCGCCGCCCTTAGCGATGCTTCGCCAGGGTTACCGATGGGTCCCGGCGGCAAACCCGTGTGCTCATACGTGTTGTAGGAAGAATGCACGTGCAGGTCCGCTCCGGTCAGTGTTCCATTGTAGCGCCCCTCCTGTTCCAGAGCATAGATGACGGTCGGGTCGCACTGCAGCATCATGTCCTTGCGCAGGCGATTCTCAAAGACTCCCGCGACCAGAGGACGCTCATCTTTCTTGGGCGTTTCACGCTCGACCAGCGAAGCCAGCGTCACGATCGAGGCAATCGGGTAGCCGGAGGCCAGCCGCGTTTTATCACTGTCCGCCATCTGTGGCGAAATCCGCGCCCACTCCTCTTTGAATTTCTTGACCATCTTTGCCGTCAATTCCACGGCGACAGGATGACGCGGCAATTGATAGGTCGCAGGGAACAGATACCCCTCGAGTGTCAAGGCGTGAGGATCAATGTTGCGAACCATCATGGGGTCGCTCGCGGCTTTCACGAAATCATCGGCAGCCATGAAGTGGCCGGCTTCCAGGTCGTGGGCAATGTCGTAGAGAGTCTCGCCTTCGCGAACAGTGAAGGAGATTTCGTAGACTTCGCCCTTGGCCAGCTTCCAGAAAACATCACGCCCAGTTTGCGGCTTGTCAAAGAAATACTCGCCAGCCTCGAGCGTGCGTTTGGGATGCTGCCGCGCATAGATCTCGAATGCGAAGGCGCTGCGCACCACGCCATTGCGTTCGAGCAAGCGCGCCACGCCGCGCCGCGAAGCGCCATGCGGCACCGCCACGAACACTCCCTCGCTCCCAAATCCCTGGTAGGGATGCGTTACGCAATACCACACCCAGGCGCCGGCTCCCGCCGCGATCAGCACCACCAGCACGATGAGTAACAAAACCTTCTTCAATTCAGCCTCGCGAAACCGAGAAGTGCGTATTTCAGGATAACTCCCGCGTCGTCTGTAGGCGGTCGAGGTATTCCTTCAAGATCAATGCCGCAGCCATGGCGTCGACTCCAGGCCTTGCGCTTTCCTTCTGGCGCTTCTTGCTCGAGGTGGCGTGGATCGTCCTGCCCTGTTGCTCTTCGAGCAATCGCTCCGCCTCCCAGCTCGTCAGCCGCTCGTCCACCATCTCGACAGGCAAACCAATCTGCTTCTGAACGCGCCGAGCAAACCGCGCCGCTTCCTCGGCCATCTCCCCGCGCGTCCCATCGAGCCGCAGCGGCAGCCCCACAACGATTTGCTTCACGCCGTGCTCGCGCACAAGTTCGCGCAAGCGCCGCATGTCTTCATTCCGGTTGATGCGATCCAGCGTCCCCAGCGGCTGTGCCAGCGCAGCTTCCACACTGGCAATGGCCAGCCCGATCCTCGCGCGCCCATAGTCCAGCGCCAGAATTTGCTCCGGTTTGGATCCCTTCACGTCGATGGACGACTCACGCACACTTTCAGTATACCGGGAAGCAAATCGGAAGACGTGCGGTGCTGCCTAAGAATGGACTATCTCCCAGGGCACTCTACATCTTCAGACTCGGGGGACAACACGGGTTTAGGGTTTTCTTCCGCGCGTCCCGGTTTGCCAGGCGTCCCAGTAACCGAGAAGTTTCATTTGCTGGTCGAGGCCGGTTTCTTTGACGAGCACGTCGAGTTCGGCGCGCGTAAGGCGCTTGCCGAGAGGCTCGACGCGATCCGCGATGCCCCAAGCGGTGAGAGCGGCGAGCGCCGTGTTGAGCTTTAGCTCGCGGATATCCACTTTGTCCAGCGTGTCCGACGCCGCGTGGTAGTTAACCAGATAGTTGGACACTTCTTGATTGGCCACCAGAGTCGGCACGCCTTCCAGCAGGAAGTCGAAGTTGTCGGTCCCGAACGATGCATCCGGGGTGTGATCGTTCGCGCCCCAGGATTCGAGCGGCTTGAGAATTTCGCGCACGCCCGCTTCGATGTCGCGCCGCCCGCCCAGCGAATAACCGGTGACACGGCCATCCCCGGAATCAAATGTGATCATCGCGCGAATTTTGTCCATCTCCGCGCGATGCGCCTTCACGTATTCATAGGAGCCGATGGTGCCTTGCTCTTCGCCGCTGAAGAGCACGAACCGAATCGTCCGCCGCGGCAACAACCCAGTCGCCTTGATGGCCCGCGCCACTTCGATGACCAACGCCGCGTTGCAGCCGTCGTCCAGCGCGCCCGTACCCAGCTCCCACGAATCGAGATGCGCGCCGAGAATCACCGCCTCCTCCGGCTTTTCGTACCCGCGAATTTCGCCCACCACATTTTCCTGCTCGATGGGGCCGGCGATTTTGTTAGGCATACTGAATCGCACGCGTATTTTCCCCGCATACGCGGCCGCCGTCCGCGCCAGTCGCATCGCGTCTTCGCGCGCGACGATAGCCTGAGGAATTTTGTCGATCTCTCCGGTTAACGTATTTGTGTGCCGGTAAAGCAGCAGCCGTTCGCGCGCGCCCATCCACAGAATCGCGGAAGCGCCGCCCTTCACGGCCCTCCCAATGATTTCCGGCGGCCGCAGATATTCGTTGAAGAGGTCGGCCCAAGTCGAACCGATGTCACTATGCACCAGCAGAATCGCGCCTTTGATAGCAGAACCGGCGTGCCCAAAATCTTCTTCAGCTCCGTAACCGAGGTCGACCAGATTCGCTTCGATGCCGCCCGCTGGTGTCGCTGGCGACCAGCCCTCCGCTTTTAGGCGCACTGGAAAATTCACCGGTCCCAGCAATTCGAGCCGCGTGTCTCCTTCGCTCCACGTCACCGGCAGCGTGTATTTCTCCGTGTGAACTTCCACCCCGTCCGCGCGAAACGCAGCGACCGCCCACTCGACGGCTTTGGCCATTTGCGGCGACCCGGTTACGCGTCCGCCAATCTCATCCGTCAAGCGCCGCAAATTCTCTTCCATCGGTGAAGGGCCCATCACTTGCGGCAAGATTTTTGCCGCCGCTTGCGCACAACTCGAGGCATCCGTCGCGGAACAGGCAGCCGGAGTCTGGGTTGATCGCGCGGAGCTCAGAGAATCCTTCGCTGGAGGCAGTTGCGCTGAGCCAAAAACAGCAGCAATGAAGCAAAGAAGTAATGAAGCGAAGCAAGTCTTTAAGTAGCGCATCGATTTACTCTCCGCGACATAAGCGCGTTGCCGCAGCTTTCTTCGAGCGGCAAGCCCGTGCATCCTGGCGCGGAGTAGTATAAGCTCGCGGCGCTTTGGTGAGAAACCTTGCGGCACAAACAATCCAGTCGAGAGAATTTGCCATGAAAAAACCCGTTTTCCCTCTAGCCGTGACTCTGGCGCTTGCGGCTTCGGTTTTTCCGCAAGCTTCAACTGAAAAAGCCTCGTTGAATCCGGAAGCCCGTGCCAAAGCATCCTTAGCCGTAATTCGTGGAACCCTCAAAGCGCCCGGCCTTCGGCAACCTGTTCGGGTTCAGCGCGACCGCTGGGGAGTTGCCCACATTTACGCGCAGAACGAACACGACCTCTTCTTCGCGCAAGGCTTTGTCGTTGCCCAAGACCGCCTCTTCCAGATGGAGCTCTGGAAGCGCTCCGGCGAGGGCCGCCTTGCGGAAATCCTCGGACCGAGTTCCGTCCAGCGTGACGTCAATGCCCGCCTGCTGCGCTATCGCGGCGATATGGACGCCGAGTTCAAAAGCTATGCTCCCGACACGAAGCAAATCCTCGAAGCCTTCACCTCCGGCATCAACGCTTACATCGATGAAATTCAAATGCCCGGCGGCATCGGTCTCCCGCTCGAGTTCCAACTCGCAGGATTCAAGCCCGAGGCCTGGAAGCCCGAAGACTGCCTCAATCGACTAGCGGCGTACTCGATGACCGGCAACGGTGCCAGCGAATTGCTCCACGCCCAACTAGTCGCCCTCCTCGGTGCCGAAAAAGCTTCCGAGCTTTTCGAATTCGATCCTGTGGTAAAGCTCGATCCTGCTCCTGGAATGGATTTCAGTGGCCTCTCGCCCAAGCTGCTCGAAAATCTCGTGGGCAGCGACGTGCCCCTCCATTTCCCAGAGACGCCTGTTCAGGGCAGCAACAACTGGACCGTCTCCGGGTCCCTCACGTCGACCGGCAAGCCTCTGCTCGCGAATGATCCGCACCGCGTTATCGCCGAACCGTCGCTGCGCTACATCGTGCATCTCGTTGCGCCCGGTTGGAATGTCATCGGGGCAGGCGAGCCCGGCCTCCCGGGTGTTGCAGTGGGCCACAACGAGAATATCGCCTGGGGGTTCACTATTTTTGGCCTCGACCAGCAGGATCTCTATCTTTCGCAACTGAATCCCACCGATGCAGACGAATATAAGACCGAACACGGCTGGGAGCGCATGGAGGTCAAGACAGAAACGATTGGTGTGCGTGGCGCCGCACCGGTCACCGTGAAGCTGAAATTCACGCGCCACGGCCCGGTGCTCTGGCAAGACGCCAATCGCGCATTGACGCTGCACTGGGTCGGCGCGGAGCCCGGCACTGCCGGATACCTCGGCTCGCTCTCGCTCGACCGCGCCGAAAACTGGCAGGAATTTGAGCGAGCCATGGCGCGGTGGAAAGTGCCTTCCGAAAATATTGTTTACGCCGACCGCGAAGGCAACATCGGCGAGCATTCCACCGGCTTGGCCCCTCTGCGGAAAAACTGGACCGGCCTCTTGCCTTTGCCGGAGAGCGGCGGATTCGAATGGAATGGCTTTGTCCCCAACAGCGACCTGCCGCACAGCTACAATCCCGCATCCGGTTTTGTCGCCTCCGCCAATCACAAAATGATTCCGGAGAATTATGCCTACGCAGTCGGGTATTCCTGGGCCTCGCCGGAGAGATTTCTGCGCATTTCGGAAGTGCTCAGCGCCGCCGCTAAGAGCGCGCACAAGCTCAGCCTCAAAGATATGGAGAATCTGCAGAACGACGTAGTTTCTCTGCCCGCGCGCGATTTGCAAGGGCTGCTGAAGCGCGCCGCAGGGAGTTCGCCCAGCAGTGCTGCTAAGGTCTTGCTCGATTGGGATTGCGCGATCGCCGCGGATTCGGCTGCCGCCACGCTTTATGAATTCTGGGTCGCGGAGCTGCGCGATGCCGTCACCAAGCTAATCGTTCCGGTCGAAGCACAAAAAGCCGTGGGAAAACTGTCGCTGCAGAAAAACGTCCAAGAGCTGTCTCACCCTCGCGCCGAGGTATTCGGCCAAAATCCCGAGGCCGCCCGCGACGCTCTGCTTCTGCAAACTCTAAGCGCGGGAGAAGAGCAACTCGCGGCGAAGCTGGGGCTCGATCCCAAAAACTGGGCCTGGGGACAACTTCATCGCGTTTCGTTTATCCATCCTCTTGGCGGTGTCTCTCCGGCTGCTGCCGTGCTCTTCGATCGCGGCCCCTCCCCTCGCCCAGGCGATGGCAGCACGGTGGACGCCACCTATTTTGGGGGAAGTTCCTTCGACCAATTGGCCGGAGCAAGCTATCGCGAAGTTTTCGACCTGAGCGATTGGGACAAAGGCGTCGGCATCAGCGTTCCCGGACAAAGCGGCCAGCCCGGCAGCCCGCATTACGACGACCTGCTCCCGCTCTGGCTCCAAGGGCAGTATTTTCCGTTGCGCTACTCCAAGCAGGCCATCGACCGCGAAACAACGGACTCGCTCGAGCTAAAACCGTGACCGAAAAAAGATTCGGAGCCCGCAAGAGCTAGCGTTTCAGCAGCCTCGGATTCACCACGCAATCAGCGACGCGCGCCACCTGCGCCATTTCCTCCACGTCATGCACGCGAACAAGGTGCGCGCCGCCAAGGATGCTCGCGGTGACGGTCGCCGCCGTGCCCCATTCCCGTTCGTCCGGCGGAGCAGGTTTGCCATCGCGCGCGAGCGTCGCTCCGAGAAATCCTTTGCGCGAAGTGCCCACCAGCAGCGGGTAGCCGAGCGCAGCAAGCTGCGGCAGCTTTTGCAGCAACTCATAGTTCTGCGCATAACTCTTCCCGAAGCCAATCCCCGGATCCAAAATAATTTGCGCTTTTGCAACTCCAGCCTTGCGCGCTTTCTGAACGGAATCCCGCAGCCCTTGCATTACGTCGCGCATCACGTCTCGAGCGAACGGCCCGCGCTGCATCGTGCCAGGCTCGCCGCGCATGTGCATCAGTACCAGCGGCGCGCCATATTTCGCCACCACCTCCGCAATCCGCGCGTCGCTCTTCAATCCCGAAACGTCGTTGATGATCTGCGCACCCGCACGGATGGCCAGCTCCGCAACCGCGGACCTGCGAGTATCCACCGATACCGGAAGCTTAAGCCGTCCTCGCAGGCCTTCCAGAACAGGAAGAATACGATCCAACTCCTCCGACGCATGGGTTTCTCTGGAGCCAGGCCGTGTGGATTCGCCTCCAACGTCAATCATGTCGGCGCCGGCACGTTCCATCGCAAGGGCATGTTCAATGGCGCGCTCTGGCTGATCATATTTTCCGCCGTCAGAGAAACTGTCTGGGGTCACGTTCAGCACGCCCATCACGAGCGTGCGCTCGCCAAGAACCAGCATCCCAGAAGGAAGTTTCAGCCGGAATTTCTTGCGTGTCTTCATCGGGTGGACAAACCAGCAGTCTAGCGCAGTGCTGTGGGACAGACATTCTTGTCTGTCACTTCGCTCTTATTCTAAAAGAAAGAGACAGGCAGGAATGCCTGTCCCACAAATTTTCGTAAAATCTAATCCAAATCAAAATCGCGAAGCGGCTTCCCGGCGGGCGCGTCCTTGGCTTTCTTCATCGCTTCTTCGAATTTCTTGGCCAGAATGTCTTCTTTGTGCGTTTCCTGAAAGAATGAGTCGGCAAATTTGTCTTCGCGTTGCCGATGCTGCTCCGCAAGAATCCCGTGCGCATTTTCCAGGTCGACGTTGGGTCCCGCCTTCACCGGCGCCTCGTGCGAGAGCACCGCGCCAAAGACCGCGTCCACCACTAGCTTTGCCTGGCAGCACGGGCACGTCACCTGCAGATTGTCGGGTTCTTTCTTTCCCATACCCGCATTCTACGCCATTTTGTCCGGATCGGTACCGCCCCGCCGTCACAATATTCCGGCCCAAAAAAGTAGGGGCACGATATATCGTGCCCCTGCGGAATGCTAGGCTAATTTCCTGCTACGCCTTCGCTGGATTTTCTCCGCGCGTAAATCCTGGTGCCGGCCGCAACTCCGGTCTCACCACCTTGGGGTCCGTGCTTGGAGCAGCCGGTGCGGGCGGCGGCGTGCGCGGCTTTTCCGGCAATGTCTTGCCTTCCATCAGCATTTTCACTTCGTTGGCATCAATGACTTCGCGTTCGAGCAACGCCTGCGCGATTCGTTCGAGCGTCTCGCGGTTGGTCGAAAGCAACCTCTTCGCATTCTCATAGCCGCCGTTGACGATCCGCTTCACTTCCTTGTCGATCTGAATCGCCGTATCTTCTGAATAGTCGCGGTGCTGCGTGATCTCGCGGCCCAGGAAGATGGCTTCATCTTTTTTTCCGTACGCCAGCGGCCCAAGGTCGCTCATGCCCCATTCGCAGACCATATTGCGCGCCAGGTCGGTTGCTCGCTCAATATCGTTGCCCGCGCCGGTGGTGATGTGTCCCAGGAAAATCTCTTCCGCGGAGCGCCCGCCCATCAGCACAGCCAGCATCGCTTCTAGATATTCTCGCGTGTAGGTGTGCTTATCGTCTTCGGGCAACTGCATCGTCAACCCGAGCGCCATCCCTCGCGGAATAATCGTCACTTTATGAACCGGATCGGCTCCCGGCGTCATCGCCGCCACCAAAGCGTGGCCCGCTTCGTGATACGCCGTATTTTTCTTTTCTTCATCCGAAAGAATCATCGACTTCCGCTCGACGCCCATCAGCACCTTGTCTTTGGACATCTCGAAGTCGACCTGCATCACGAACTTTCGGTTCTGCCGCGCAGCCCATAGGGCCGCCTCGTTCACCAGGTTCGCAAGATCCGCGCCGGAAAAGCCCGGCGTGCCGCGCGCGATGATCGACAACTCAACGTCATCGGCCAGCGGCACTTTGCGTGTATGCACGCGAAGAATCTCTTCGCGCCCCTTAACATCCGGCCGCGCAACCACCACGCGCCGGTCGAATCGCCCGGGCCGCAGCAGCGCCGGATCGAGAACATCCGGCCGGTTCGTCGCGGCGATCAGGATGACGCCTTCGTTTGATTCGAATCCGTCCATCTCGACGAGCAACGCATTCAACGTCTGTTCGCGCTCGTCGTGTCCTCCGCCCAGGCCTGCGCCGCGGTGGCGGCCGACAGCATCGATCTCATCTATAAAAATGATGCAAGGCGCGTTCTTCTTTCCCTGTTCGAACAAATCCCTCACGCGGCTCGCACCGACGCCCACAAACATCTCCACGAAGTCCGAACCCGAAATAGAGAAGAACGGAACGTTCGCCTCGCCAGCAATCGCCCTCGCAAGCAAGGTCTTGCCCGTTCCAGGAGGCCCGACCAGAAGCACGCCCTTGGGAATCCGTCCGCCGAGCTTCTGGAACTTCTGCGGGTCTTTCAAGAACTCGATGATTTCCTGCAACTCTTCCTTGGCTTCATCGGTTCCGGCAACATCCTTAAACGTCGCTTTCTTCTGCTGCGCGGAGAGCAGCCGCGCGCGCGACTTGCCAAAGCTCAGTGCCTTGTTTCCGCCGGCTTGCATCTGCCGCATCAGGAACAGGCAGAAACCCACCAGCAAGATCAACGGCGCCGCGTTCAGCAGGATGAGGATCCAATCCCCGCTGCGAACTTCCTTCATCCCTCTGATCACCGCTCCCTTGTCTTTCAGTTCCTTGACGAGATCTGGAGCCGCTTCCTTGAAAACCGTCACAGTAAATTTACGGTTCGCCGGGCGAAGGTATTCTCCCTGAATCTCGTAGCTGTTTGGAGAGAGGTACAGCGTCACTTCCTTGACGTCACCCGCGTCTACGTGGGCCATGAACTCGCTGTAACCGGGAGTATCCTCCCGCGCCTGGCTTCCATTCGCGGACACCAGCTTCCACAGCATCACGCCGAGAAAGACGATGGATATCCAGAAGAGAATTGTCTTAGCTGTTGAGCTGGAATTCACGTTGTCCTCACCTTTGTCCTTAGCCTCGCGGAATTTCTTCCCACGAGGAAGCGACGCGCGGATCTTTCGATCTTATTTCGTAAGTCTTTGCCGTCGCTTCACCTGCGCTGGTCCACTGGATAGGGCCCGGTAATTCCGCCCCATTCCATTGTCGGCAGCCAGGCCGTATCCGACCCATACTTGATTAGATGCCGTCCGGAACCCAAAGTAATCGGGCTCCAGGCCCACGCGCCGCCGCGCGGGCTTATCCAGCAGCACAGCCAATCGCAGCGATCTGGGCTGGCTTTCGCCCAGCCGCCGCAGAAGAAATTCTTGCGTCACGCCGCTCTCGAGCACGGCGTCGAGCAGCAAGACGTCCCGGCCTTTCAACTCCGGCCGCGCACCGAAATATACTTCGCGCCGCGCGTGCCCGCCGTCATCCACGTCTCGCACATCCTCGCGGACGAAATGACAAACGACCGCGGTGTTAATCTCGCGAATAAGGTCGGCGGCAAAAACGAATCCGCGGTCCAGCGTTACAACCACGTCTACCCGCCGCCCCTTGTACGCCCGCGTGATTTCCCGCCCCAGCGCTGCGACTCTTGCGCCAATTCGCGCGGCGGAATAGGCCGCACGGCCCGGCGCACTCGACTTGACCGCTGGGCGGCCACGCATCAAGTATTTTCCTCGGCGATCAAAATTCCTGTTCGAGTCCCTTCATTTGCTGCAAACCCCGCAGCAACCGGAAAGCCGCGCGCCCATACGAGAACGCCGCCGCTTGTCAGTACCGGCCAGCCGTCTCGCTCCCACCGACTGACGCGCTTTTCGTTCAACAAGCGTTTCAGCTTATGAGCCTTCTGTTGCCCCGCGGGTTGCAGTTTGTCTCCGAAACGCCAATTGCGCAGCACAAGCGGCAAACGCAGCCGGTCGCCGTCTAAAACCGCCCCTGAATCTCTAGTTTCCCCCCTAATGGTGGGCCAGTCAATCACCCTGAGGCGGATTACGCACCCCGCTTGCGGAACTCGCAAAATCGCTTCGCCGTTTCTAAAATCGATTTTGTACTCGTACTCTTTTTCGTGAGATTTTTCCGTCGCGCCAAGCCTGCCCGACCCGCGTTTTCCCCCGTTCCGGCGCCCGAATCGCGATGAATTTGTGCATAAAACCAACTCCTCTCGTTCGCGCCGAACGTCCACGCCTCCGGGCAACTGCACCAATTTCCCGCTATTTCCATGCCGCGTCAATTCCATTACCGCCGCGATGTGCTGCGCCGTGATTTGCCCAGTTCCGCTCTTCTTCTCTTCAATTAGACGACGCAGCATCCGCTTAGTCAGGGCCGCGCATTTCTCCTCAGTCTTGTTTGTGTCCTCTGCGCTCTCCAACTCCCTGGCCTGCATGCTTTTTCTTCTCATTGGCCGAAGTAAGTCGCGACTGGAAATCCGCGTTTCGTCGCCAGTTGTTGTAACCAGCTCTTCGCATCGTTCTCGCGCAAGCAGGTCCAGAAACTCCTCATCCTCTCGCGCAAATTCCGCAAGCAAAGCCAGATGCTCAACCACGCCACTCTGAAACTCTTTTTCCAGGAGGGGCAACAATTTTTTTCGAATTCGCGCTCGCATGCGCGCCGTGTCTCGATTCGTCGCGTCTTCGCGCCACTTCTGTTTCTTCGACCTTAAATACTTTCGCAACTCCGCTCGTCGCGCGCCCAGCAATGGCCGCACAACGCTCTCCGTCCGAGGATGAATCCCGCCAAGCCCCGCCAACCCCGTCCCACGCAAAATATGCGCCAGAACCGTTTCCGCTTGGTCATCCGCCGTATGCGCCACGGCTACCCGATCCACTCTTCCTTCCGCAACCAGCTTCGCGAAGAACTCATACCGCGCCCGCCGAGCCGCATCTTCAAGATTCGCCTTTTCGCGCCTCGCTTTCGCCGCCACGTCAACGCTCTCGCCATGAAACACAAGCCCATGCTTCACCGCCAGCTTCCCCACAAACTTCTCATCCGCATCCGAAGCCTTCGCGCGCAGCTTGTGGTTCAAATGCGCCACGCTAACCACAATCCCCAGCTTCTCCCTCAATTCCAGGAGCAACAATAGCAGCGCTACCGAATCCGCTCCGCCGGACACACCCACGCCGACACGCTCACCTGCGCGGAACATTCCCTGTTTTTTCACCGAGGCAAACATGCGTCTGGCTAGGCTTTCATGCATGGCGGCAGGAATCCAACGGCGATCTGTTCTCCCTCCCTGAAGATGCGCCTAGTATCGTAGAAATAGCGCAGGGAAGCACGCTTCAAACGCCCGCCTGAAGTTTGTGTTGTAAGTGCGGAAAGATCCTTACCGCAGCTCCGGAGGAATAGGGTTGCCCGGCCGCTCTTCATCCCAGACCATCGAAAGAATCCACCAGCGCTTCCCGTCAAAATAAAGTTGAAAAATGTTCACGCCCCGCGTAATCACTTTCCCCGAAGCCACCGTTCCCTCGTAGCTGCTAAGCACCGTCGCCACGTTCCCATACCGCTTGATAACGTGCGCGATCTCGCGCTCCGTAAACCCATCCTTCACCATGGACGCATCCGCCTCGTCAGCGAATTGCTGCTCCGTTGATCCGCGCGCCGTCACCGCGCCCGTCTTTGCATTCACCCCCACCGCCACCGACCGCGAATTAGGATCAAATAGCGTCCGGTCGCGCCCCCATTGCCTCGGTACACCCACGCCGCCCGAAATCGTCTCGTAACTTGCCTTCACAATCCCTTCAATCGTCCCCACATCTTCCGCCCGCGCCTCAATAATCGGCCGATCCACATGCACCTTCTTCTGCGCCTGCGCTACCCAAAATCCACAAGCCCCGACCGCCAAAATCCCGCAACCCACCCGCAGCATGCTTTCAATCTTCATTCTTCCTCCCCCAGCCATTGCATTACGGTTTCGCTTGTGCCGGCCGCGCCTGCTTAGCTTTCGCCACTATGTCGCGCACGTCGCGCAGCAGCGCCTGCGAATCAAACACCACTCCGTCGCGAATCGTATATTTCACGCACTGCTCGCGAACTTCTTTGCGGTCCGTTCCTACTCGCGTCACGCCGTTCCCATAAAAGACTTTCACATCCGCCAGCGGATTTTCCGAAAGCACAACTAAATCTGCCAGATAACCCTGCCGGACCAATCCGAGTTCCGGGTTCTTTACCACCTTTGCCCCATTCTCCGTAGCCGCATGCAGCGCCTCCAGCGGCGAAAACCCCGCCTCTTCCAGCATCTCCAGTTCTCGAATGGTTCCAAATCCCCAAAGCGAAAACAAAAACCCCGTGTCCGACCCCACCGCCACCACTCCACCCTGGTTTTTATAATCGTTCACAAAATCCAGCCACCGCCGGTATGCCTGCGCCCAGTCCGCTTCCTTGTTCGAAGTCCACTCATAAAAATAAGACGCGTGATGCGCCGGATTCGGCAAAAACGAATCCATCACTACCGGCAACGTGTACGACGCGTGCCACGGCAGATTCGCCGCGCGCGTAACATCGCGATTCGCTTCATAAATGCTAAACGTCGGCACCATGATGAATCCCGTCCGATGCATCGTCTCCAGCAGCGAATCGATCACTTCGCCGTGCAATTTGCCTACATCCGCCTGCAGCCACGACCGCCCCGTCTCCCAAAACCGGTCTGCTTCATTCGAATAGTTGTAGCCCGGCGGCAAATCCTGAATCGTCTGCGTCGTGTACGAAGATTCCGGATAGCCGTAATGATGCTCGATCGTCGAAGCCCCTTCGCTCGCCACCTGCACGGCATTCATCGGATACACGCCGTCCTGCCCGATATGCACTGCTACGCCCATGCCGTTCTTCCGCGCCTCGTCCGCAATCGCGTGGAACACGTCCGGCCACAACCCCGGCTTCCCGATAATCTTGACTCCATCCACACCCGCGGCATGCCATTCGTCCACAATTTGCCGCGCCCCCTCTGGATTCGAATAGCGCGGGTCATCGCCGCGGCCCCAGAACGGATACACATACATGCGCGGCGCGATAATCTGGTTCGCCGCGATCTTCTTTTTCTCCGCCACCATCCCCTTCGGCTCTTCCCGGCCCACATTGAACGTTCGAATCGTCGTCACGCCATGCCCAAGCAGCAGCTTGTAAATGTATTCCGCCGGCACATCCTTCGTCGCGTTGATGTGAATATGCACATCGATCAAGCCCGGCATAACGTACATGCCTTTGCCCTCGATCACGCGATCCGGCGCCTTCTGCTCCTTTTTTCCCGCCCCCTCTTCCTCTTTCTCCTTGCGGGATATCGAGTCCGACGGCACAACGCGCTCGATGCGATTTCCTTTCACGAAAATATTGACCGGCCCAAACGCCGGCGCTCCCGATCCATCAATCACCGTCACATCGCGAATTTCCAGCAACCCGTACGGACCGGCCTGCTCCGCCGAGTTCGCGTCTTGAGCGCAAGCGAGCGGCGCGCAAAGCAAAGCCCCCGCGCACACCAGAATCACAGAGCTGATCATCATCCTGGTCATTATCAGACTGTCACGCATCAACGTTTTCTCCTCGACGAAACCCGCAAGGCTAGTTTTATTGTCACAAGAAGTCCAGCACTGATTCTCGAGAATCAAGCCCGCCAAATCCGTAACCCACTTCTCCTAAGAGCCTTAGCCGCATCGCCTCCGCGCCCCTGTGGATGTCTGTGGAAATCGCTAATCTCCTGTTGACTTATTCGCCCCGTCGTCGTATTCTCCTTGGGCTGTAGCTGTGCCTTTCTGCAAGACAGGGGGGCTTTGCTCTTTGACAACCGATACGATGTGCCAGAATCCGTTCGAAACCATTCGTCCTTTTCGAGCACGAATGGTCTGAGTAAATCGAGCGACAATAATTCGCTTGGCAGGCTGGCTCTCTGATGCAAATCAGAGGGCATTTTTTTTCGCCAAGCTACCAGTTTCAAACGAGAGTTTGATCCTGGCTCAGAGCGAACGCTGGCGGCGTGCTTAACACATGCAAGTCGAGTGCGCGTCTGTAGCAATACAGATGGCGCACGGCGCACGGGTGCGTAACACGTGGGTAATCTGCCCTTCGATGGGGAATAACTTCGGGAAACCGAAGCTAATTCCGCATGACATTCCTTGAACCTCGGTTTGGGGACTCAAAGCCGTAAGGCGTCGGAGGAGGAACCCGCGCACGATTAGCTAGTTGGTAGGGTAACGGCCTACCAAGGCTTTGATCGTTAGCTGGTCTGAGAGGATGGCCAGCCACACTGGAACTGAGACACGGTCCAGACTCCTACGGGAGGCAGCAGTGGGGAATCTTGCACAATGGGCGAAAGCCTGATGCAGCGACG